>OBLO01000345.1_pt1 | contig 48485 bp, 54 predicted proteins | sample 1519401 | NCBI WGS metagenome assembly OBLO01 (sample SAMEA2602897, study PRJEB22501) | metagenome | reverse complement strand
TGTATATTTGTCGGCGAATAAATAGCATTCTTTGACGCCGATAGCACCAGCGAACCCCCGTCAGTAGCTGAACGGGAGGGACAGCTGATAGAAACAGAAGCCACTGGAGCACCTCAAAAACACCATCATACACTAAATCATTAGGTTGGCAGCATCACCGAAAAAATGTATATTTGTCGGCGAATAAATAGCATTCTTTGACGCCGATAGCACCAGCGAACTTAGATTTTTAGGTTCGTTACCTGACGCCTTAAATATTGCGGCTCCCGGTCAGTCGAAGATTCTATTAGCAGTGGCATAAATCAGCATCGCCTGATGTTTCTGGTTCTATGCGAATTCACAGTGTGCTCATTGATTCGTAATTCACTCTGACAAGGAAATGGCAATGAAAAAGGTTCTTCTCTCTGCAGCAATGGCAACCGCGTTTTTTGGCATGACTGCTGCCCATGCAGCTGATACCACTGTTGGCGGCGGCCAGGTTAATTTCTTCGGTAAAGTTACCGATGTATCCTGTACTGTTTCCGTTAACGGCCAGGGCAGCAATGCGAACGTTTACCTGTCTCCGGTAACCCTGACTGAAGTTAAAGCGGCAAAAGCGGATACTTACCTGAAACCGAAATCGTTCACCATTGACGTCTCTAAGTGCCAGGCTGCTAATGGCACTAAACAGGATAACGTAAGCAAACTGGGCGTGAACTGGACCGGCGGTAACCTGCTGGCTGGCGCAACCCCCAAACAACAGGGCTACCTGGCGAACACCGAAGCGGCTGGCGCGCAGAATATCCAGCTGGTTCTGTCTACCGACAACGCCACCGCACTGACCAACAAAATCATCCCGGGTAGCGGTGATCAGCAACCGAAAGCTGTTGGCGATGCTGCTGCCGTAGCGGATGGCGCACGTTTCACTTACTACGTTGGTTACGCCACCAGTACTCCGGATACCGTCACTGCCGGTGTGGTTAACAGCTACGCGACTTACGAAATTACTTACCAGTAATTCCGTCAGAAAATAAAACAGCCCCGCGATGGGGCAGTTAATAACAATAATAAAGCGGCAATGTCCGCCGCTTGTATTTTTATTCTGAGGTCAGCATGAAGCGTATTGCCCTTTTTTTCTGTTTCATTTTTAGTTTTGCGGCCCATGCCAACAATATTATTGTTAACGGTACCCGCTTTATTTATCCAGGAAATGAAAAAGAAATAACGGTACAGCTTTCAAATAACGCCGACCGTCCGGCGCTGGCGCAGGCCTGGCTGGATAACGGCGATGCCGATGCCACACCGGATACCATTACCACCCCGTTTATTATCACCCCGCCGATTTCGCGCGTTGACGCCAAGAGCGGCCAGACGCTGCGTATTAAGCTCGGTAGCAGCGCCGGTCTGGCGAAAGATAAAGAGACGCTGTGGTGGCTGAATCTGCTGGAAATTCCGCCGGTGGTGGCCAATCAGAAAAATGAAGGCCAGAACGTGCTGCAGCTGGCGATCCGTTCGCGCTTTAAATTTATTTATCGTCCTGCCGGACTGGGCAACCGCGATGCGGCGGCCGAGAAGCTGACCCTGACCGCCAGCGGCAGTAGTCTCGCCATCAACAACCCGACGCCGTTCTACATTACCGTCAGCCGTATTTCCCGCGACGGCGGTAAAGCCCTGAACAGTAAAACCGTGATGCTGGCGCCGCAGTCCAGCCAGACGGTGGCGCTCTCCTCCGCCGTCAACCGCGGCGAAACCCTGACCGTTAACAACATTAATGACTATGGCGCCGATGTCGCAGTGAAAGTGGCCGTTAAATAAGGGAGAAGCTAATGAAGCAGAGGTCATTCTGCCCGGGAAGATTAAGCACCGCGATCGCCATCGCGCTGTGCTGCTTTCCGCCATTTTCCAGCGGACAGGAAAACCCGGGAACGGTATATCAGTTTAACGACGGCTTTATTGTCGGCAGTCGCGAAAAGGTCGATCTGTCGCGCTTTTCGACCAGCGCGATTACCGAAGGCACTTACTCCCTTGACGTCTACACCAACGACGAGTGGAAAGGGCGCTACGATTTACGCATCGCGCGCGATAAAGATGGTCGGCTGGGCGTCTGCTACACCAAAGCGATGCTGGCCCAATATGGCATCGCGGCGGAAAAGCTCAATCCGCAGCTGAGCGAGCAGGAGGGCTACTGCGGTAGCCTCAAATCCTGGCGCAACGAAGAAAACGTCAAAGACAACCTGGTCCAGTCCTCCCTGCGGTTGAACATTTCGGTACCGCAGATCTATGAAGATCAACGCCTGAAAAACTATGTCAGCCCGGAGTTCTGGGACAAAGGTATTACCGCGCTCAATCTTGGCTGGATGGCGAACGCCTGGAACAGCCATACCTCTTCGGTAGGCGGGTCGGATAACAGCAGCGCCTATCTGGGCGTCAACGCCGGTCTGTCGTGGGACGGCTGGCTGCTGAAGCACATCGGCAACCTGAACTGGCAGCAGCAGCAGGGTAAAGCGCACTGGAACAGCAACCAGACCTATCTCCAGCGCCCTATCCCACAGCTCAACTCCATCGTCAGCGGCGGGCAGATTTTCACCAATGGTGAATTTTTCGACACTATCGGTCTGCGCGGGGTTAATTTTTCCACCGATGACAATATGTTCCCGGACGGCATGCGCTCGTATGCTCCGGAAATTCGCGGCGTGGCGCAGAGCAACGCCCTCGTCACCGTGCGCCAGGGCAGCAATATTATCTATCAGACCACCGTTCCGCCCGGACCGTTTACCCTGCAGGATGTCTATCCTTCCGGCTATGGCAGCGATCTTGAGGTCTCGGTGAAAGAAGCGGATGGCTCGGTAGAAGTGTTTAGCGTGCCTTACGCTTCCGTCGCCCAGCTGCTGCGTCCGGGAATGACCCGCTACGCGCTCTCCGCCGGTAAAGTGGACGACAGCGCGCTGCGCAACAAGCCGATGCTCTATCAGGCGACCTGGCAGCACGGGATCAACAATCTGTTGACCGGCTACACCGGGGTCACCGGTTTTGACGACTATCAGGCCTTCCTGGTGGGGACAGGGATGAACACCGGCATCGGCGCGCTCTCTTTTGACGTCACCCATTCGCGGTTGAAGAGCGATGCCCATGATGACTCGGGTCAGAGCTATCGCGCGACCTTTAACCGCATGTTTACCGATACCCAGACCAGCATCGTGTTGGCGGCGTATCGCTACTCGACGAAAGGTTATTACAACCTCAACGACGCGCTGTACGCCGTCGATCAGGAAAAAAATAGTCGCAGCAACTACACTCTGTGGCGGCAAAAAAACGGCATAACCTTCACGGTGAACCAGAACCTGCCGGACGGCTGGGGCGGGTTTTATCTCAGCGGCCGTATCTCCGATTACTGGAACCGCTCCGGGACCGAGAAGCAGTATCAGGTCAGCTACAACAATTCATTTGGTCGTCTCTCCTGGTCGGCGAGCGCGCAGCGCGTCTATACGCCAGACAGCTCCGGTCATCGTCGCGACGATCGTATTTCACTCAACTTCAGCTACCCGCTGTGGTTTGGCGATAACCGCACCGCCAACCTGACGTCGAACACCTCGTTCAATAACTCGCGCTTTGCCAGCTCGCAGATTGGTATCAACGGTTCGCTGGACAGTGAAAACAACCTTAACTACGGCGTGTCGACCACCACCGCCACCGGCGGTCAGCATGATGTGGCGCTCAACGGCAGCTACCGTACGCCATGGACCACCCTCAACGGCAGCTACAGCCAGGGCGAAGGCTATCGTCAGAGCGGCATTGGCGCCAGCGGGACGATGATCGCCCACAGCGGCGGCGTGGTGCTCTCACCGGAAAGCGGCTCGACGATGGCCCTGATTGAAGCCAAAGACGCGGCCGGGGCGATGCTTCCGGGATCGCCGGGCACCCGTGTGGACAGCAATGGTTACGCCATCCTGCCGTATCTGCGCCCGTACCGGATTAACGCCGTGGAAATCGACCCGAAAGGCAGCCATGACGACGTGGCCTTCGATCGCACCGTGGCGCAGGTTGTGCCGTGGGAAGGCAGCGTGGTTAAGGTCGCGTTCGGCACTAAGGTGCAGAACAACCTCACCCTGCAGGCGCGCCAGGCGAACCACGAGCCGTTGCCGTTTGCGGCAAGTATTTTCTCCCCCGACGGCAAGGAGATCGGCGTTGTCGGCCAGGGCAGCATGATGTTTATCAGCGATGCGAACGCCAAACGCGCGATTGTGAAGTGGAGCGGCGGGCAGTGTTCGGTGGATCTGGGACAGCAAACAACAAAGGATAGCGTATGTCGCTGAGGAAATTACTAACGCTTTTTATCGTCTTAATGGCGCTGGGAACCACCTCGTCCTGGGCCTCCTGTACGCGTCTCTCATCGCCAACGGTGATGCTGGACATGGTGGTGGGCAGGGTGGTGGTGCCCCCGGATCTGCCGGTGGGCTCGGTGATCCTTACCCGCAACTGGACGATGAGCGCTCCCGGCGGGGCAAGCTATCGCTGTACTTCCGGCACCAACCGCTTTGCGGCGAAGATCGTGTCGCCAGGGGCCACGGACCTTGGAAATAAAATCTACTCCACCAACGTGCCGGGAATCGGCATGCGTTTCAGCCGCGGCGGCGAAACGGTAAATATCGTCTATCCCGACGTCTTTTCGTCCCAGGTATATAACACCACCAACTATTCCCTCGAAGGGTCGCGCTTTACGCTGGAGATTATCAAAACCGCGGCAACCACCGGCAGCGGCACCCTGGCGGCGGGTAAGTACACCTCCTACGACTGGGAGAGCGGCGATAACCCGACCCTCGAAACCTATCTGAGCGCCAACGCCATCACCGTGGTCTCGCCCTCCTGTTCAGTGCTGAGCGGGAAAAATATGAATGTCGATGTGGGTTCCATCCGGCGCACCGACCTGAAAGGGGTCGGCACCACCGCCGGCGGGAAGGATTTTAATATCGACCTGCAGTGCAGCGGCGGCATGAGTGAAACGGGATATGCCAACATTAGCACCTCGTTCTCCGGTACCCTGGCCACCAGCACTACCGCTACCATGGGCGCCTTGCTGAATGAAAAAGCCGGCAGCGGGATGGCGAAAGGCATTGGCATCCAGGTGCTGAAGGATGGCTCCCCGCTGCAGTTTAATAATAAATACACCGTCGGCCGCTTGAATAATCAGGAGACCCGCTACATCACCATACCGCTGCACGCGCGTTTTTATCAGTATGGCCCGACGACCAGCACCGGCGAGGTGGAGTCGCATATGATCTTTAACCTGACGTACGATTAATACGGGAGGGGGAATGAAGGGATTGCCGAAAAACACTATCGCGTGGCTGCTATTTTGCGGCAGCCTCGCCGCCCCCTCGGCGTGGGGTTTTGAGACCAATTACGATCGCGGACGGGTCGATTTTGCCGGGCGGGTGACGGATATTTCCTGTAGCATCGCGCTAAACGGCGGCCAGCATGCCGGCAGCGGTAATGTCTGGCTGGCGCCGGTCAGCCTGGCGGAAGTCCACGATCGCGGTGCCGGGGCGTTTATGAAACCGCAGCCGTTTACCCTGGCACTGTCAAACTGCCAGCTGCGCCATGATGGTGGGGCAGCCTCGCAGGATGAGGTGCGTCGGGTCAGCGTGCGCTGGGTCGATGGTTTTTTACTGACGGCGGTCGGTAACGAAAACGCCGGGTATCTGGCCAATACCTTGCCGGATGGAGCGCAGAATATTTATCTGGCGCTATCGACTAACGATAATAATACGCTGGATAAGAGTAATAAAATTGTCCCGGCGGACCCGCAGCAAAATCAGGTGCGTTTGCAGGAAAGCGCGGTCAGCGGCGGCCTGTTCACCTATTACGTTGGCTATGTTTCGCCAACGCCGAAAAGCGCCACCAGCGGGCCGATTACCAGCTGGGCAACGTGGGAATTAGTTTATAATTAAGTGACGTTAAAAAGCCGGGAATTCCCGGCTTTTTTTACATGGCTTGACCCGTCCTGAATAGCGTTGACACGTTCCTGACTTAAATCCGGAGAACGTGATGATGACTGAGTTCAAACGCACCCAACGTGATTATCCTCTATCCTTTAAAATAGCTGTTGTTGAGCAGGTTGAAAAAGGCGAGATGACCTATAAACAGGCCCAGCAGCGGTATGGCATTCAGGGGCGCTCCACCGTTCTTGTCTGGTTACGTAAATATGGCCGACTTGCCTGGAGTCCTGGACTTCCTGACCTGGTGAAGAGGAAACTGCCTGTGACTCAGACAACTATCCCGCTCACACCCGAGCAAAGAATCAGGGAACTTGAAGCGCAGCTTGAGCTGGCGAACCAGAAAGCTGAGTTTTTTGAGTCAGTTTATGAGTTTTGAACAATTATTTACACTAACGACCCAACGTCGTTGGGTTTGCCGCAGAAAATTTATTCATTTAAAATAGATCTAAATGAAGCGGGAAACTGCAGACGTAAAAAAACCGACTGGTGAGGTCGGCTTTTTTACAGTTCCGGTACGAGCTGGTAACTCGCCCGGAAGAGAAACTCTCTACAACTGACAACAGTATGATAATCCGTGAAGCCTGATTATGCAATATGACAGGCGGTGACTACGCGTTAACGGTTTGCTTGAAAGTTAGATAAACGTATAATCAGAGGGTTAGTGCTGTGGTGAGTCTTTCCCTGCATTCCGCTAAATGCGGCATGAACAGCTTCAAAGTCCTGACAGGTAATACAGGTGGTGCTGGTTATCTGTGCTCTGGTAGGAGTGAGACTCTCTACAACTGACAAGACGAAGAGAAGCCGTGGTGACAGGCAGCGTAAGAGCAAGCCACGGTGTCTTTACTCCATTTATGGAGAAAACGGATGATTAACCTGTTAATCATCGTTCTGAGGGCGGTAGCTGCGCTTGCAAACGCGCTGATTGCAGTTCTGGAACTGATCCGTCAGTTCATCGATTGATGACTGCGGAAACGTAACTAAGGGCAGGAAGTGCACCGCTTCCTGCCCTTTAACAAAGGAGGTGTTATGGATTTTATGAGCATTTTGGGGCGCTGTTTACTTCTTCCTTTCCCTGTTGCGATGTTTGTCGGTTGCCTGTTTCCAGGCATCGATGATCGTTTTACTGGAATGTTCATGAGTTTTATTGTCGGTTGTCTATCGTGGTATATCACCAAGCCAAAACCGCAAAAGGCTGAGGTCGCGTAAGCGGCCTTTTATTTTGATACTCATTAGTTACAACATTCAATTTGCTTTTTAAAAATATCCACTTCAACACCTCCCTCATAAATAACGTCAACCAGTTTATTGAGCTCACCCTACCCTACTCACCGGAGGATTGCAGGGATTTACGTTTTATTGCGCTACTGATTGTGCCGCGGCTGCACCCTAGCACCTTCTGTACCTGTGTCCAGGAGCTGCCACTTTCTATCAACCTGATAATTGCATCATGTCTGGCTTGATTAGGTTTACGCCCTTTATATTTGCCGTCTTTCCTTGCTTTCTCTATCCCCTGTTTCTGGCGTTCCCGCCGTTGTTCATAGTCCCTTCTGGCAACAGCGGCCAGCATATCCAGCAGCATATCGTTAATGGCTGCAAACAACCGGCTGTCAAACTCACTCATACCAGAATTAATCCAGGTCGTCGGCACATTCACGGCCATAACCCGGATATCTTTCTGACGGATCATTTTCTTCAGCGTATTCCAGTCTTCCCCTGACAGTCGGGAAAGTCTGTCCACATCCTCGATAAGCAAAATGTCATTTTGCTGGCAATCTCTCAGAAGACGAAAGAGTTCCGGGCGGTCAAGACGGGAGCCGGATTCATTCTCAATATAATAGCTGCAAATGATCAGGCCTCTTTCCCTGGCAAAAGCCTCGATAGTTTCCAGGGCACGCGAAGCATCCTGTTCTGCTGTTGAAGCTCTCAGATAAGGGGTCAGTTTGGATATCGAAAATTATTGTACGTTAAGGCTGTTTTTTGACCTTCCGACTTTAGCTGGTCTCAACCGACGAAACTTACCGGAAGCCGGTATCCGGTTGCTTTTCCAGATATAATCACCTGTCAGATTGATGTGCTCCCAGCCTAACGGCGACAAATGCGACAGCAGTTGTTCGTTGATCTTTAGTCCTTTACGCTTCAGGGCATCGATCGCCCTTTCCATATACACAGTATTCCACAGCGAGATCGCAGCCGTCAGAAGCGTCAGTCCACTGGCGCGATAGCTCTGATTTTCAGGCTTTCTGTCCCTGATTTCTCCCAGCCGGTGCATAAATACCGCCCGCGCCAGTGCGTTACGTGCCTCACCTTTATTCAGCCCCGCCTGTACTCGCCGACGCAATGCAGGATCGCGGAACCAGTCAAGCATAAATAGCGTTCGCTCAATGCGCCCAATTTCTCTCAGTGCTTTGGCAAGTCCGTTTTGCTTGGGGTAGCTCGCTAGTTTTTTCAGCATCAGAGATGCTGTCACGGTTCCCTGCTTTATCGAGGTCGCCAGACGCAGTACTTCACGCCAGTGAATTTCGATCTCTTTCAGATTCAGGCTGGTCGTTGATATCAGTGACTGAAGCGCCGGGTACTGGTCCGCTTTCCCTTTGATAAACAGCTTTTTGTCGTGGAGATCCCTGATTCGCGGACAGAACGCAAACCCCAGCAGATGCATCAGGGCAAAGACATGATCGGTGAAACCTGCGGTATCGGTGTAATGCTCTCTGATTTCCAGGTCGCTTTCGTGGTATAGCAGGCCATCGAGAACATGGGTTGAATCCCTGACCCGACTGATTATGCAGGTGTAAAACGGGCTGTATTGATCCGAAATATGGGTGTAAAACTGACGTCCAGGCTCCTGCCCGTATTTCGGGTTAACCTGCCCTGCGTAGCGGCCAGAGCTGCCTGTTCTGAAATTTTGTCCGTCTGATGATGACGTTGTCCCGTCTCCCCAGAATGCCGCCAGTGGTCTTTTCCCCTGCGCGTTTACCAGCTCTGCGAGGGCGGCTGAATAGGTTTCGTCGCGGATGTACCATGCCTGGATATCTTCCAGTGATGATTTGGTGCTTCCGGGACAGGCTTCCGCCATTTTGGTCAGACCAAGATTGATGCCATCCGCAAGGATGGTGGTGAGGAGCAGGCGGGTATCGGGACGGGTAATGTCGTTTTTTATATGCGAAAAATGTCGGGTAAACGTCGTCCAGCTGTTTACCTCATCGAGAATTTCCGTGATTTTAGGGCGCGGTAGCATGCTGTAAACCAGCTCTGCCAGCGGTGAAACCTGCACCGGGACGCAGTTATCCAGCGGAGAGACTTTTACTCCCCTGTCAGATATTTCCACATCGGGCAGTTCACCAAGGGCTGCCATGGCATTGACCTCTTCAAGTCTGGACTGAAGCAGAGTCATACGGCTGGTAATGTACTCATGATAATCAGCAGATACGGGCAGTGGCAGGGCCGGCGTGAGTTTGTCAAAGTCCTTTTCGGGAATGAGGTAATCATCAAAGTTTTTGTAGCGGCGTGAGCCTTTAACCCAGATGTCTCCGGAGCGCAATGCCCCCTTAAGCTCGCTGAGCGCACAAAATTCATAGTACTGCCGGTCAATACCCGCAGGTGTAATCACCACCTTGCGCCAGCTTTCAGGGACAAACTCAAGCGGCGCTGTCGCCGGAACTTTACGTGACTGCTTCCGGTACATATCCTGGATCACAACCAGCGCATCAGCCAGAGGTTGCGCTGCCGGGGTGGCGACTAACTGTAAAGCAGACAACATGCGCGGGGCATATTTCCGTAATGTGCTGTATTTCTCAGTAATAATATGCAGCGGATCAAAATTATTTTTTCTGGCGAGATGGCGCGTTTCTTCCAGACTGGCGACAAATTCAGGCCATGGCAGTATGTTTTCTATTGCGAGCCATGGATCGCCACCGGAATCACGAGCTTCAAACAGTGCCTGGCCGATATCTATGTACTGCCTCAGTTTTGACTGGATCAGCTTTCCGGTCTGCTGAAGGCGCTCAGCCTGTGTTCTTTTGGCTTTGCTGAACAGGCTGTTCAGCATGCGTTCATGCAGCTCAATCACTTCATCTGTCAGTGTGGCTCTGGCTTCTTCCAGCACGCACACCAGGATCGCATGACGCCGGGCTGCTGAAAATCGGGTCAAATCCCGGCTGCTCATCTTTCGGCCTTCCCGCGCCAGTTTCAGCAACCGGTTCTGGTGAATGGTACGATCTATACCTTCAGGTAATGCCAGCAATTCAATGCTACTGAGCCGATCAAGGTGTTGCAGCACGTTCTTACCATTGATTTTACCCGGCGGTTGCAGAAGCCATGTCAGTCTGGAAGACTTATTATCTGAGGACTCAAGTAAACGATCCAGGGCATCCCTGTGAGCCGGAGTTAACGGGGCATTCAGGGTCTGAAATACGATTTCATCGCCGCCAGCCATGGCCTCCGCACAGGTACGCTCCACGACATCAATCGCGGGGATTATCACGTTGTTCTTCCGGAGCCAGACCAGCAGTTCTTCGGCCAGAAGAATACCTTTATCGGTGCGCGTCGCCATCGGCAGCAGGTGTGTAATACAGTCCTGCTGTATTTTGCCGGTGAACGATTTTACGCCAAGGTAGCGGTACAGTTCGGTTAAATGTTCGCGTCGCGTGGTTTCCCTGCCGGAAAGGTAAGCAGGCCAGAGATCCCCGGTAAGTTTTAGCCTGCTGGCGATATGCTTCAGCAGCATATCAGAGGGTGGGATTTTTTTATCCGGTGCAAAGCCGACATTTTTCAGATAGCAAAGAAGGACAGCAAAACCAAAACGGCTGGCGGGTTTACGGTGAGCACTGATAAGCGCCAGATCATGTTCACTGAAATAGGCCATTCGTGTCAGCGTTAACTCATCGTCCGGTAATGCCAGTAATGATTCTCTTTCCGACAGAGAAAGAATCTGCCTCCTTGCCATATAGTTTCCTTCATAAATTATTCTGTGCGGTATTTTTAACAAAAATGCTTATCGCATAAGGGTACACCCTGACGCTATAACTAAAACGTGACGGCACATCATGAATGAAATAACCTATATGCGATAGATTAAATGCAATAACCTAAATGCGATAACACGGTGAAAAAATGTTCATCAGAGCTTATTTAAGGGCATCGACGGAAGATCAGTTCGCCGATCGGGCAAAAGAGATGCTGGAGCAGTTCGTTCAGGAACGAGGCTATAAAATAGCCAGTTACTACCGGGAGAACATCAGCGGAACAAAACTTGACCGCCCGGAACTGGGACGCTTACTGATGGACAGTCACCACAGTGATATTTTGCTGGTCGAGCAGATAGACCGCCTGACCCGTCTGAGTAACAGCGACTGGATGACGCTGAAAAAGCAGATAGAACAACATGAGCTGCGGATTGTCAGCCTGGATGTCCCCACGTCATGGCAGGCGCTGTCAGATAAAGACCCTTCACAGACTGACCCAATCACCTGCGCAGTGATAACAGCTATCAATAATATGCTTATCGACCTGATGGCTGCGATGTCGCATAAGGACTGGCTGAGCCGCCGCCAGCGGCAAAAACAGGGAATTGAACGGGCCCATATACTGGGGAAATATCGAGGCAAACAGGCTGATCAGGAACGACATCAGAAAGTTCTGTACTACCGGGAGGTCAAGAAACTGAGCATCCGTGAAACGGCAGAAGCAACAGGCTACAGCACTTCACAGGTTTGCCGAATCCAGGCATATCATCGAGATAAGTTAGATTTTAAATCAATAAGTAATAAATAATGCAAGTTCCATTCAATAACACATGATAATAAATTTACATTTATTTACATAAATTCACTTTGTGCATACATTTTGGTCATGTAATAGTGAAACAGCACTTTATGTTAAAATTTATAAGAGGGATTTTTATGTCAAATATCAGAGAATTGAGTTTTGATGAAATTGCATTAGTCAGTGGTGGCAACGCAAACAGTAATTATGAAGGAGGCGGAAGTCGTAGTCGTAACACCGGAGCCCGTAACTCACTGGGACGAAATGCACCGACACACATTTACAGTGACCCGAGCACAGTTAAATGTGCTAATGCTGTCTTTAGTGGAATGGTTGGTGGTGCCATTAAAGGTGGTCCTGTAGGAATGACCAGAGGAACTATTGGTGGGGCAGTTATCGGCCAGTGTCTCTCCGGTGGAGGAAATGGTAACGGAGGCGGAAACAGAGCTGGTTCCAGTAATTGTTCAGGAAGTAACGTCGGTGGTACCTGTAGTCGATAAGTAAGTATCAACGGAGGATACTGCAGTGTTTATTAAATTATTGTCTTTTATATTAAGTTTATTACTGGGTTTTGCGCTATTAAGTGGTTCCTCCATTATTGATTTGTCATGGTTTTCGTTGCCTGAGGAATTTTCAAAAATAGTAATTACATTGATCACCTTGTTTTCCACTGCTAAATTTACAGATATAGTTTTAGCAAAAATAATAACCTTCATAAAGTGATGTTTTGTAATGGATGAACGTTCGAGCCAGTTTAGATATAGTAAATACAGCGCTATTATTTTTCTTGCAGTGGTTATTATATCAACTATTGTAACATTATCGCCAACCTTTACACTGCGTTATGTTGGACTGGATATTGCATTTTTCATTGTGTTCATTACAGAGATTCTAATTTCAACTCTTGTTTACTTATTTTACCTAAAGGAATTTCCTGAGTGTAGAATAAAAATAAGAACAGACTCAGCTACAGTTAAATTTTCAGCCCTGTCATTCCTTATAATTATTCTGATACAGTTAGCTGTTTACTGCTACAGAGACTATTTATATCATTACGAACCATCACAGATAAACTGGATAACAGTTTTAGTGATGACACTGGTCGTACCCTACTATGAGGAGATCGTATACAGAGCCTGTGCCTTTGGATTTCTGCGTTCAATTTTCAAGGAAAACATTATCATTCCCTGTGTGATAACATCTTTGTTTTTCTCTCTGATGCACTTTCAGTATTATAATGTTCTGGATCAATCAGTCCTTTTTGTTGTATCTATGCTGTTATTAGGGGTCAGAATTAAAAGCAGATCCCTTTTTTATCCTATGTTAATACATTCAGGCATGAATACCTTTGTTATATTATTAAATATTCAAAATATTTTATAACCATGAGTATATTCAGGGAGGAAGCATTAGAACATAACAGTGATACAGAGTACGGAGATATTGTCTTACCCGCGTCATTTGGCATGTCAGTATGCGCCGTTGCTACATTACTTATATTTCTGAGCGTCTCATTATTCGTTTATTATGGTAGTTATACCCGCAAGGCTCATCTTACAGGTATAGTGATGCCTTCATCAGGACTGGTGAAAATCACACCGCAATATGCCGGATACGTCACCCGACAGACTGTTTCAGAAGGTCAGCACGTAGCTGCCGGTGAGCCTGTTTACCATATCAGCGGCGAGCATTACAACGGGCAGGGCACAGGTACACTGGCAGCCATGAGCATGTCCCTGAAGACTCAGTATGCCATGCTGTCTTCCCAGCAGACTCTGGAATTGCGTGACAACAGTCAGCAGCAGCAGGCCATACTACAGCGAATTGCCTCCCTGAAACCACAGATTAAAAGTGCAGAGCTGCGCCTGTCGCTTGCCGGGCATCAGGCCACGCTGGCCGTGTCCGTCATGGAGCGCTATAAAAAACTGGCTGGAACGCATTACGTATCAGATATCGAATACCAGCAGAAGCAAATTGACGTTTCTACGTCACTGCAAAACGTTGAGGATCAGCGTCAGGGGCTTCTGCAACTACACACTGCAATGGAGGCTGCTGAAGAAGATCTTAACCATCTCATCGTTCAGGGGGAAAGCCGTAAAGCTGAGCTGGACAGGCAGTTGCAGGGGATCAGGCAACAGCAGGACGAACTGGCCGGACAGGAGAACTTTACGCTGACGTCACCGGTATCCGGAACCGTTGCTGCCGTGCTGATCAGACAGGGACAGTCTGTCAGGGCATCTGAACCGGTCATGACTCTGGTTCCCGACAATGCTCGTCTGCAGATAGAACTCTATGCCACCAGTCAGAATGCCGGTTTTATTCAGCCGGGGCAGCGTGTTGCACTTCGGTTCGCCGCATTCCCCTATCAGAAGTTTGGCGTTCAGTACGGGACTATCCGAGAGATAAGCCGTACAACGCTGACCCCTTCGGATTTACTCTCCGTATCCCCTGTGACCTGGAAAGAGAATGAAGGGCACTACCGCGTCATCGTCGAACCTGAGAATACCTTCATTCTGGCTTATGGAAAACAGGAACCCCTGCGCCCCGGCATGACCCTTGAGGGGGATGTCAGCCTGGATACCCGCCATTTGTGGGAGTGGCTGACCGAGCCACTCTGGAGCCTGAAAGGAAAACTGTAATGGATACCCTTAAATGGACCGGGAGAAAACAGCTCCCCCTCATCCGGCAGACAGAGTCTGCGGAATGTGGTCTGGCATGTCTGGTCATGATGGCCTGCTGGCATGGTCTGCAGACAGATTTACCCACCCTGCGCGAACGTTTCAGTATCAGCACACAGGGGATGACCCTGCAGAGGCTGATAGAGTGTGCAGCCGGTATCCGGTTGTCCTCCCGGGCCGTCCGGCTGGAGCCGGAAGACCTGAAATCCCTTTCTCTCCCGTGCATTCTCCACTGGAACATGAACCATTTCGTCGTGCTTTATAAAGTTCGCGGGAGCAGGCTGGTTATCCACGACCCGGACAAAGGGAAGATAACGCTCTCCCTGCAGGATGCAGGAAAACATTTCACCGGTGTCGCGCTGGAGTTGACGCCGGCCAGTGATTTTACCGCCCGGGATGAAAGAAAAAAAATTCGCCTGCGCCAACTGACAGGCAGGACACCCGGGCTGCTGGCCGCGATGTCGCGCATCATCATTTTTGCCCTGGCGCTGGAAATCCTGACGCTGAGTAGTCCACTTCTCAACCAGCTGGTAATTGATGAAGTGCTGGTTGCCGCCGATCGAAGTCTCCTGACCGTTATAATCATTGCCCTGCTGCTGCTGTCAATGACCCAGATGCTGCTGTCGCTGGCACGCCAGTGGGCCAGTATAACTCTGTCCGTCAATTTTAACATGCAGTGGACAGCCCGGGTTTTCCATCATCTGGTGCGTCTCCCGCTGGGCTGGTTTGATGCGCGCAGTAAGGGAAGTATCAATGCCCGTTTTGAGGCCGTGGATACCATCCAGGAGGCGCTGACCACGCAGGTACTGGAAGGTATTCTGGACGTGTTGCTCGTGATAACTGCGCTCTGTATGATGCTGCTGTACAGTCCGGAAATGACGCTGATAGCCGTACTGGCAGCCATTATCTACGGTGTGCTGAGGGCGTTGTGGTATCCGTCCCTTCGACAGTCGGCAGAAGATGCCTGGGACGCAGGTGCCAGGGAGTCCGGGCATTTTCTTGAAACCCTCAACGGTATTCTGAGCCTGAGAATTAACGGCGTGACAGCGCACCGTGAGGCCGCCTGGCTGAACCTCAACATTGTTCGCAGGAATACGCAGCTGCGACAGAGCCGTCAGCTGATGTGCTATGACATTGCACACACCCTGACCGGCAGCGTGGTATCAGCGATTATTTTGTGGAAAGGTGCCGGGGAAGTACTGAACGGTACCTTCACCGTCGGCATGCTGGTTGCTTATTTGTCCTACCAGATGCGTTTTTCATCCAGTATCAGCAGCCTGACCGATAAGTATTTTTCCTGGCGTATGCTTGATATCTACAACGAACGCCTGGCTGACATTGTGCTGACCCCGACAGAAGACTATCAGCAACAACCCGCTCAGGAAGACAATGATACTTCTGTCTTCCCGTCCGTATTCCGGGGGGATGTGGCCGACGGTGCCCGTGTTCCTTTATCCCTTGAGCATATAACCTTCAGCCACAAGGGAGGGAATAAACCGATACTCCGCGGGGTGTCGCTGACACTCCATCCTGGCGAGGTGATGGCCATTACCGGTCAATCCGGATGCGGGAAATCGACACTGGTGAAGCTTATCCTGGGGATCCACATCCCGGATGAGGGAACAATCAGGGCATTTGGCATACCGCATACCCACCCGGATTATTTTCAGGTACGTCAGCGAATCGGTACCGTACTGCAGGATGACCATCTTTTCAGGGGCTCCATTGCAGATAACATCATTTTTTTCAGTGGAGACCGCAATCATGAACGAATGATCCAGTGCGCCAGACTGGCACTTATCGACAGCGATATCATGTCTATGCCGATGGGGTATCAGACGCTGATTGGTGAAACCGGTGGAGGGCTTTCCGGAGGGCAAAAACAACGCATTCTGCTGGCCAGGGCTTTGTACAAGAAACCGGGATTTTTATTACTGGATGAAGCGACCAGCCATCTTGATGTTGAAAGTGAAATTCAGATAAGCCAGACACTACGTCAGCTGGGGCTTCCTGTCCTGCTGATAGCCCATCGCCCGGAAACCATAGCCTCTGCAGACCGGGTTCTGTATCTGGCAGACGGCTGCTTTATGGAGCTGAGGCACAAGCGCACCATTGATGATGGGCTGAACAAAAATTAACCTTAACGTACAATAATTTTCGATATCCAAACTGCCCCCGATAAGCGCGGACAAAGTTTGTTGGTGCATTTGAAGTCATATTACAGAACCAGTTCGCATAAGGTCACACCACTATACCCAAAATGAACCAGAACGTGGATCGACAGGAAAGGCACACTCTAAAAGAACCGAAAAAACAAATAATGAGTAAATGTGACATCGTCACCCATACTCATAAACTCACATGCTCATATACACAACAAACTCAAATGAGTATATGCTCTTTAACTCATAAACTCATATTAACCTTTACTCATGCAAAGAGTATGGTAAACTCAAAAACTCACAAGAGTAATTGAGTAGATACACAATTGAGGGTTTGAGTATGAAAGTAATCTCATTTCTGAATCCGAAAGGGGGTTCAGGTAAAACAACTGCCGTAATCAACATAGCCACTGCGTTGAGCAGAAGCGGATACAACATTGCTGTGGTAGATACAGATCCACAAATGAGCCTGACGAACTGGAGCAAAGCGGGCAAGGCAGCATTTGACGTATTTACAGCTGCATCTGAAAAAGACGTCTATGGAATCCGAAAAGATCTGGCGGACTATGACTTTGCTATTGTGGACGGGGCAGGTTCGCTCTCAGTAATCACCTCCGCAGCCGTCATGGTAAGCGATCTGGTAATTATCCCTGTTACACCCAGCCCCCTGGATTTCTCCGCAGCAGGAAGCGTCGTTACTGTTCTGGAAGCACAGGCTTACAGCCGCAAAGTTGAAGCCCGCTTTCTGATCACCCGTAAGATAGAAATGGCAACCATGCTCAATGTGCTGAAAGAAAGTATCAAAGACACTGGTGTTAAATCTTTCCGTACGGCCATTACACAACGTCAGGTTTACGTGAAATCAATTCTGGATGGTGACAGCGTGTTTGAATCCAGTGATGGCGCAGCAAAAGGTGAAATAGAAATTCTTACAAAAGAGATAGTTAGCACATTTGAGTAATTACTCATTCACTCATATAATCAAATAAGTATAACAACCGGAGTAACCTTAATGTCACTTGAAAAAGCGCATACGGCAGTAAAAAAAATGACCTTTGGTGAAAACAGAGATCTGGAACGAGTAGTAACAGCACCAGTATCATCTGGAAAAATCAAACGTGTTAACGTCAATTTTGACGAAGAAAAACACACCCGGTTTAAGGCTGCATGTGCCAAAAAAGGTACATCGATCACAAATGTGGTGAACCAGCTTGTAGATAAATGGCTCAAAGAGAACGAATAATATCTGAGGAATATCATGGATAAAAACGTCGTTGATGCGCTGAAAACGCTATTAGAAGCGTTACCGGAAGAGGTGGTAACAGAAGTCACATCAAAACTAAATCCTTCGGCAAGCCATATTCCTGAAGAAAACAGTAAGCAATTGACAGCAAAAGCAAGACTACTGAATTTCCGGCTAACCGAAGCCTATGAAGAAATCCTGGAAGTCGAAGCTATCAGAACAGGCCAGAGCAAAACTACCGTTCTAAAGGCAGCACTGGCGATGTACAACAGCCAGGATGAAAACATAAAGAATCACTGGCTACTTGAGTCTGCAAAAATTAACTAATTCAGGATATAGATTATTAGTAGGAGTTCGGGCAATAATGGATGATAACTCTACGTCAGTAACCAGCAAAGAAGATGTGCAGGATATTTCTTTAAAAAACTGGCTAAAGAATAAAAAAACCATTGTATTACTTATATTTACTGCATTAACAAATGTTGGCAATGTCCTTTCGACGATTGATATTATCACAGATAAAACCAGTTCTTTTTACACATGGCTTGGGGAATCGAAAAAATTCGAAGGCCATTGGACCAACAATACAGAAGGATTCATAGACGGCACTCCTGATTTTTTACTCAAGAATGCAGGCGATGTCCTCATAAAATTTGACCTGAACATCAAAGGTGGCGAAGTGAGGGGAGAGCTTCACACCGACGCACGACTAAAAATGTGTGAAACTATAGAAGAAAAGTTAAAAACTTTGTGTACATTAATAGCCTCACATCCACTAATGATTGAGGGGGAAAAATCACCATTTTCCAATGAATTCGATGCCTATATTACTGAGTATAGAAATGGAGATAAAAAAATAGTCGCAATATTAAATATGAAAATTACAGACGATGACAAAATGACAATAACAAATACAATGAGAACACCAGAATCAGCATTATTTCCAACTAAAATATATGCTATAAAAATAATAACCGAAGAATAACTTAATAACAAAAAAGGTATTAAAGTGAATACTGGAATAACAATTGATTTGACCAACCTTTCAGAAGATGAATTGCTTGATTTAAAAAGTGCAAACATAGCACATCAACTATGGTGCAGACGCCATGAAAATATACCAGAGCATTTTCGATAATATTCGTGACGCTTTTAGAACGAATAAAAAGGGTTACAGAAAAGAACTCAGAAGGGGTAAAAACACCAGATGTAGACCTGGATGCATTAATTGACACCATTTATATTGGTTGTCGTTCAATGTTCTGTGAAAACCCTGACTTAAAAAATAACTACACTCTGCAAAACTGCCTGAGGAAAGCCAATTATCACAACGAAGCTAGAGTGATAGATAATATTTTACAGGAAAAAAAATTCACAGATTCCATCATGAAAGATGAGTCATTTTTTAGTCTGGTGAAATTAGTTTCCAATAAGTCCATTGCACACCAGGAGAGCCTTTCAGGAAAAAAACGGGAAAAGATAGACTATCGATATAAATTCTTAAATGACAATTCAAATATCTGTGAGTTTCAGTATTACATTTTTAGATGTCACCGTATTTATGAGAATATTGTGAAAGAATATGGGGATACATTACTGAATGAGCTTAAAATAAAAAACAATGATATATAAAGAATGCCCCCATATGAATAGAAGGAAGAATCATACTAATAAATTTTCCAGCTTATCGCTGGTAAGCAATTCTGACAGCGAATCACATTTCATAAAATCAATATCCATTTCGTCCAGAACATCACAGTAGCTGACATCATCAAGACTAATGACAATCACAGGAACACCCTCTTTGAGATCAAACACTAAGACAGGTAATGAAATGGAGTTTATCTTTTCAAAATCACTAAAAAACTGTTCAGTTCCATATTCACTGGCAGGAAAAAGAATCTCACTTAATCTCACACAATAAAAAACATGATAGTGTTCTTTAAGGTTATCCTTTAAAATATTAACAGCCTTAGTATATTTTTCGTTAATAAACTCTTTGACCAAATATTTCATAAAACTCTCCAACAAGAACCGACTGTAGGTCATCGGGCAAACGTTGCGGAATGGCGTCAGAGACGTCATTTTGCGGCGTTTGCCCTATCCTGCATCGCAGTGAAAAGGCAGGGACTGGCATAACCGCTGAGTAGCATCATTGCTGGCTTATCTCGCTACTGTTCTCGGTGCTTTCGTCCGCAGGTTCGGGAACAAGTAACTTGTGCCAGGGCATAGTTTTGTTGAGCAGCTCCATCAGAGGCTCAGCCAGCAGTCCCAAAATCCAGGTTGCCGTAATCACCGGTATAGTCAGATTTTGTGGCGTCCATAACTGGTGATCGAGATGATACCAGGTGATGACACACAAAATACCCCCCAGCCAGAACACAGCCCATTTAAACGCACCAAGAATGGCTAACACAAAAACAAAGATAAAATGTAAAACACTCGCGACAAGAAGACGAAGATAAAACCATCCCCAGCCAAGCCACTTAACAAAAGTGCTCCCTGTTTTCACTGCAAAACGTTTCTTACGCTCCCTGGCTATTTCTTTCCTGAATTTAGCACGTTCTTCCCCCTGAGGGAATTGATAGATTTTAGCCATGAGTTACCTCATATCATATATTCACTAGAGGACTTTTTTATCAAACTCTTCCAAGAATTTAGCTTCATCATCAGAAAGAGAAATATCTTCATTGAGAGAAAAATCAAATCTTAGCATATGCACCATACGTCCTTTTTTTCCTGCCACTGAAAATTTTATATCCCTTATCTCTGTCTTTTCTATGATTTCTCTTATACTTTTGTTTATAACATCACGAATAAAAAAAGAGTACTTTGGATATCTGTATACCTTCTCACCATTTTCAATATTATAAAGCCCCATTTCCTCTTTCAGTTGGTCAACTGAAATTTCGAAGGATTTACTCGCAGGGTTTAAACTATAGTATTTTCTGATAACCTGATATAAGTTTGTGGAGTTTACACTGTTCAAGATAACAACAGATTTTAACACCTGTGTTGTATATCTGTTTTCAGAGCCAATAAGTTTTGAAAAGTATCTTTTTGCAGTATTAGTAAATTTAATACGAACAGTAGCCAAATGATCATAATAGGCACAAAATTCGGTTAAATTTAAATCCAATCTGTCAGGTATCTTGTTTTTAGATGTTGATATTCCCAATTCATTAGATAGGGTTTTTAAATCATCTCTATTTAAAACTAATGTCGTTGAAGCCAGAACTTTTGCACCTTCTTTTAAGGCCGCATATGCAGCATATTTATCCAAAGTAGTTGTCTTAGAAAAAAAATCAGCATCAACCTCCAAAATATCATCATTCAACATTTCCTTTGTATCAATCTGACAAAGTGCGAGAAATAAAACCCGTTTCGCAGAAAGAGAAAGAGATGCCAGAGTAACGCCAACCTCATTTCTATGCCTGACTTTCGTTAACCCTGTTACAGTTTTCACCTGAAGCCTCATTATAGATAAGTCGTATCACTTGGCTAAATGATAACCCTATAAAGGTTGTATGACAACAACACATTACAACCTTTAGTTAAAAAACTTATCACCTTTAGATATAAAGATCTTTATGTATTCACATCAAAATGAATTCATAACATCATGTTTTACATGATATTTTTTTAGCCTGTGGATGTACTTAAAAATCCTCTCACCTTTCGTTAAAAATCCTCTCATCTTTAGTGAAAAATCTTCTCACCCTTACTTAAAAATCTTCTCACCTTATGTTAAAGATCCTCTCACCTTACGTTAAAAATCTTCTCATGTTTAGCGTTTTTTTATTATATTTATCATAATGTTACGAAGCTCTAAGTTTTTAAGTTTTTAAGATCAAGAAGAAAAGATAAGTTTTTTAAATGCACAGTGCCTGTGGATAACTTTGCGTAAACCCAGAGGACAGATCACTCTGAACCAAGACAACCACACATAAAAACAATATGCTCGCTTTTTAACCACTGCGCGTAATTGCCTGATGTTATCCCTGTGCTGTTCCGCTTCCTCGCTCACTAACTCGCTACACTCGGTCGTTCGGCTGCGGCGAGCGGTGTCTCCTTTCTCAAAACCAGAAGAGTTCAGATCATACGATCCGTTGATTGATCCTTTTTGGATCTTTCACTGAGAAGCCCTGAATCGCTTTCTAACGCTTTGTTCGATGTAACCATGAGGAAAACCATGTGAAATCGAAAAAATCGCTCAGAATGCGATACAGCGCGTTTTAGAGGGTATTTACAAAACAGTCGTTGCCTTGAGGAAATTTTGATCAAGATTGAACTCCTATCCGGATCATGGCAACAGATCACAGCAACAAGGCCGCTAAAAAGCGTTGAGCGGCGTTAAAAACCGTTAAACCGTAGCTGACTATAACGAAACGGGAAAAAACGCTCAGAACGCGTTACAGAGCGTTTTAAGGCGATGTCGGAAAGAGCCATACCTCACCTGTTCTGATGTTTTTCTCAACACAAGCACTTTTAAGAGTACTTTTAAAGATGCTATTATGCCAATAAGACAAGCGGAGGACTTATGAGCTATCAAATTCTGACAACCACAGCGGCCAGTATTACTGACCTGAAAAAAAATCCTATGGGAACCGTAGCTGAAGGTGAAGGGGACGCTGTTGCGATCCTGAACCGAAACGAACCGGCGTTCTATTGCGTTCCACCAAAACTTTACGCCTACTATCGGGAACTCGCTGAAGATGCTGAGTTAAACGCTGTTGCTGATGAGCGCATGAAAAACCCGGAAATTGTGAAGGTTAACCTGGATGACCTATGAACTGGCTTTTGACCGCAGAGCACTGAAGGAATGGCAGAAACTCGGCCACACCATCCGTGAACAATTCAAAAAGAAGCTGGCAGAACGGCTGGAAAATCCACGCGTACCCGCAGCCCGGTTACATGGTCATGCTGATCGCTATAAAATCAAACTTCGTGCATCTGGCTACAGACTTGTATATCAAGTCATTGATGAGAAAGTCGTTTTACTCGTTATTGCTGTTGGAAGAAGGGAAAGCAGCGAAGTTTATCAGATTGCAGATATGCGCTGAACTGAAACCCGCCCCGTAATTCGCGGCTGCAGCCGCTCAGACGCGCAGATGCTACACACCGTCACGGCGTACCGTTCGCAAGCTTACGCGCTAACTGCGAAAGGCTAATTGCGTGTTGTTAGTCCGGTAATGGGCTTTGCAGGGAGGGGGGATGTCCCTGATCTTAATTAAGCTGGTTTGTTTCCGGCGATTCGGGAATGGCAATTCTATTCGGCGTCTGGTGTGTCGCCTTCCATGCCCTGACGGGCATAAAAAACTTGCCATACCATCATATGATGGTATGGTGAGTTTGTTGGTTGGGAATGGTTCCCTGCCAGATTCCAGCAGCCCAAACGGGCGGGAGCGAAAAATGAATATTCAGGAAGCATTAAACATTTTTGGTTTATCCGGCGATCTGACTGAAAAGGACATCAAGGCGGCCTACAGAAAAGCGGCTTTAAAATATCATCCAGATCGTAATCCACTGGGTGCCGAACTGATGAAAGCAGTTAACGCTGCGTTTGATTTTCTCATGGCTAACATTGACAAAATTAATCAGTTTCAAAGCACTGATGAAAACGCACGTTACAACTACGGTGAAGATCTGGAAAAAGTTTTGAATACTCTTTCCGGCCTGACTGGAATTGTCTATGAAGTTATTGGTAATTGGGTATGGATTAGTGGTGAAACCATTACTCATAAAGAAACGTTAAAAGAAATCGGGTGTAAATGGGCCGCAAAGAAAAAACAATGGTTTTATCGTCCGGAAGAACATAAAAGTTACTGGAACCGTGAAGAACACACGATAGAGGAAATCCGCGCAAAATATGGTTCGACCGGACAGCGCAGGGCGACGGGATGGCAACAAGTGGAAACCAGAGCGTAACCAGAAGGGGGCGAAAGCCCCTTATTATTATAAATATGTTCACTAAATAACGAAGGTGTCAGTTGGGAGGGATATGCAAAACGATAAGTTTTTTGAACGGTATCAACCCGTTTTTGAAATCGTATGTCGAATCCTGGGGAACGGCTGGCGTGTAAACCTGCTCGATGATTGCCAGTACAGGATAAAACTAACCTCGCCTCAGTATAAAAATTACTCTATACATATTCGAATGGAGAAGGGAAGGTTAGTTATCATTGGAAGCGTAGATAGTCGAAGTTGGCGAAGTCCTTACCATACTTGCACTGTATCGCCAGAACGTAACCCTGTAGAAATTGCCGCCGATATTGAAAAGAAAATCCTGACAGATGCTTTCGAAAATGTAGAGAAGGCAATGGAATATGAAAGGCAGTTACAAAAAAAACGGGAGCAAACGCAAATTCTGAAAGGAATGCTATCTCGTTTAATACGTCTTGATAGCTGGCATGGGACATTGACCGGTTTTAAAGTTGAGAATGGGTTAGATGGTAACGTGTCAGAACGGGGCGGCGGTTTTGAAATGGTAATACGTGGCCTGAGTGTGGATCAGCTCATAAAGGTAGCGGGGTTTATTAAACAGCTATGAGGCAAAAGATGAATGAAGTCCTGAGCGACAGGAAAAATAAAGGTAATGTAACATACAGGATTGTTGTGTCTGAAGATGCAACACGTTTGTTTATTGAACTTGAAAAACTAATGAAAGTTCGCTCTAAAGAAGCGGATAAAAAAACAACTAAAAAGGTTGTTTTCCATAAATCATTTTATTATGAAGAATTCTGTAACGTTAAAGATGAAATTGATGATCCAATTTTATTGCAATTCTATACAGATACTATTGTGAAGGTACTAAATCATGAGTTTTAAACCCACACCTGAAGAGGTGAAACAAGCTCGTATCAAAGCTGGCTTTACGCAGCAGGAAGCCGCTAAACGGTTTGGTTTTTCGTTATCAGCCTGGCAGGCCAAAGAAACATCCGGCAAAACATCTCGCGGTCTAGCCGCTGGTACGTATGAATTACTTTTGCTCCTGGCTGATGAACATCCCGATTACCAGCTAGTAAAGCGAGAAAAAAATCAGAATAAAGAGACTAAATAAATTGCATTACCATCATTTGATGGTATAATTTGTTTGTAGGTCAGGAATAGTTCCTTACCATGATCCAGTTGCCCAAACGGGCGGGAGCTAAAAATGAAAGTATTAACTTTTAAAAATGATACTGTCTCTGTTGGTGATGTCTTTGTATCATCATGGGGCTATGAGCAAACCAATGTAACCTTCTACCAGGTTCTTTCCGTTCACGGTAAAAAAACCGTCACCGTTCGCGAGATTCGCGCTAATTCAGAATATACCGATTCAATGGTCGGCTTTAAAACTCCCGTTTTAAATGATTTTACTGGTGAATGTTTTAAGCGCCAGATAAAAGATTTTGGTGATGAGCTGGCAATCAAAATCGAAGATTTTGAAACTGCGTATAAAACTCTACCGGAAGAAAAACATCGATTTTCTTCTTACTACTAATTAATCAGGGGGGATATTCCCCCTTTTAGTAAAGGTCTGAAAATAGAAAGAGAGTTTAGCGCAAAAGCATCATTAAACCGAAATATAAAATTTTGGCTTGAGCAATGTGGATTATCTAAAGAAAGAGTTATTCGTTGTATTGATAACTGGTATGACCTTGCATACCCACCATCAGAACAGGAGAAAGCAAAAAAAGAAGCAATTGAGAAGTTAATAAAGTAAAGATAAAGATGGTATCAGGTTGTGGGGCAACCTGATACCGTGACACTTGATTCTGTTGCGAGGAATAAAATGTCGGAACGCATATTATCAGCAATAAATGACGTTGAAAAGGGTGGGCGTCCGGTTTTCCCTTTGATGCCATTCCATGTCTTTCCTGAGTATATGGCATTACTCAGAAAAGCACTGGAAAAAAAAGACACAAAAGAGAACAGATAAATAAACCGGAGGCTTTATGACAAAATCTGATTTTGTGTCCTTTGTCAGTGGAGAGTTGCGGCAAGGCGCTGTACGTTTTTCTCTTGCTTTTAACAGCAAAGGAGAAATTGTTCTGCACTGGACTAATAAAGCAGGAATACGAGTATGGCGGATATTAAGTGGTAATCGTGGCAAAAAACCAAGCAAAGCTAACCTTGAAAGAATGAGTAACTTCCGGCGCTGGCTTTTTGATGCCCGTCAGGGCATGGAAGGCTACACTCAGCAACCTGAACAGAGCAACCTTAGCTGAATAGCCGAAGCCCTCCCGTATTTCGGGAGGTGCTTTCTGATATATTGCGCGGGACTGCGCTTGCGCTTCCTGCCAGACCGTTCGCGGAGCGAACCTGACGGCACTGTCCTTACCGCATTGATCGAGTTTCCGGTCGCAGACGCACGTATGTTCAGCCATGACAACATCGGCCTTTTTGCATTTTTGTTGATGCTCAAGCACAATTTATGAGCGGTGCCAGATCCACTGCGATGCAGGATAGGGCAAACGCCGCAAAATGACGTCTCTGACGCCATTCCGCAACGTTTGCCCGGTGACCTACAGTCGGTTCTTTTTGGAGAATTTTATGAAAAAAGTTCAATTCAGAATTGATGAAAATCAGCATGATGATTTGCTGGATTGCCTTAAAACTCTTTATCCAGATGAACCAGCTTTAACAGTAGCTAAAGGCATGAAACTTTTGGCAAATGCTTTATTAAAAAGTAAAGCTGGCAGTAAGGATATAAATACGTTTTTTGATAATAATGATTTTATCAAAACAACGATGTACTTAACAGGTAAACAAAGGGCTGATATTGAAAGAGCTGCTAATCGTCACGGATGGACGTTATCACGAGAATGTCGTTACCGCATACAGACGACACTTGAAAATGAACTGGATTTCTTTGACCAGGAACTGTTGATGATGAATCGTTGCCGTAATTCAATTGATAAGATCGGTCGTAATTTCCATTATATCATTGTTAATGATCAGACCAGGGTTCTTGATAAAGATGGTTTCTATCAAGATGCGGAGCGTCTTACAACAGAAATTTTTAATCTTAAGAATCAGTTTGAGAATTACATTATGTTATGTAAAGGGAGAACTGTTTCAAATAAAGTGGAGATGTGATTATGGGCGTTTACGTTGATAAAGAATATCGTGTTAAACGAAAGTCATCAGAAAATGGTCGTAAGTCAGCTTTCGCTCATAAAGTCAAAAATGGTGGAAAGAACTATAGCCGCAATGTTCAGGAACGTATCAACCGCAAGGGTGCCAGTAAGGAGGTTGTTGTCAAAATATCTGGAGGTGCTGTTACTCGTCAGGGGATTCGGAACAGTATTGATTATATGAGCCGTGAGTCAGAGCTACCAGTGATGAGTGAAAGCGGTCGGGTATGGACGGGTGACGAAATTCTGGAGGCTAAAGATCACATGATAGATCGTGCTAATGATCCTCAACATGTGATGAATGATAAAGGTAAAGAAAATAAAAAAATCACACAGAATATTGTCTTCTCGCCTCCAGTTTCAGCGAAAGTAAAACCTGAAGATTTGCTGGAGTCTGTCAGGAAAACGATGCAGAAAAAATATCCTAATCACCGTTTTGTTCTTGGATATCATTGTGACAAGAAAGAACATCCTCACGTTCATGTTGTTTTTCGTATCCGAGATAATGACGGTAAACGCGCTGACATCAGGAAAAAAGATTTACGGGAAATTCGTACAGGTTTTTGTGAAGAGTTGAAGTTAAAAGGTTATGACGTTAAAGCGACCCATAAGCAACAGCATGGACTTAATCAGTCTGTTAAAGATGCACATAATACAGCACCAAAAAGACAGAAAGGTGTTTATGAGGTTGTTGATGTTGGCTACGACCATTATCAGAACGATAAAACAAAGTCTAAGCAACATTTTATAAAGCTAAAGACTCTTAACAAGGGGGTTGAGAAAACATACTGGGGGGCTGATTTTGGGGACTTATGTTCGCGGGAAAGCGTTAAAGCAGGTGATCTTGTCAGACTGAAGAAACTTGGTCAGAAAGAAGTAAAAATCCCGGCGCTCGATAAAAACGGTGTTCAGCATGGCTGGAAAACGGTTCACAGAAATGAGTGGCAGTTAGAAAATCTGGGGGTTAAGGGCGTAGACAGAACACCTTCAGCCAGCAAAGAGCTGGTACTGAACAGCCCTGATATGCTGCTGAAGCAACAACAGCGAATGGCGCAGTTTACGCAGCAGAAAGCATCCACGTTACAGTCAGAACAGAAGCTGAAAACAGGGATTAAGTTTTGGAGTTTATAAGATTTAATATATTGATTATGAAAGAAAAATCTTTATTTTAGTTCGTGTGATCATCTTTTCGCCTTAAAAACAGATCGAAATTCTGCGTTTTAGCTATCATTCGATCTATCGATCTAAAAAACAGATCTGCAAAAGATGAATATTCTGTGTTTCATTGATTATGTGGAATAAATGAAAGTAAAATTGATTTATCAAGATCGAAAGATCTGTTTTATGTGTTGAACTTAGCATAAGCTACTTGTAGTATAAACTTCGCGCAATAGTAAAAAGTCTCTCTTCATAGGGGCGTGATTTCTCACAAGCAACCACGGTTGGCTTGTGTTTTGTCACATCTGTATATCGGGGATTGAGTATGAAAGGACAGAAACAGTTTTACCTGCTTCAGTGTTCTCCGCATTTTCATCAGTCGGTTCTGTTGCAGTTATCCCGGAGCGGTATCGCTTACTACAATCCAGTTATACGCACTTTCTATAAGAGGCGTGACTGTAGTGCATACAGGGGACAAATCATGCCAATGTTTCCCGGTTATGTATTCGTTCTTCTGGATTTTGAGGTTGTACATCCATCCTGCTTTACCCGGATGAAAAATGTTTATGGACTGGTCAGTTTTGGTGAATATCCTGCTGAAGTTCCTCTGAGTGTCATAAATGAAGTAAAAGAGCAGGAGAAGATTTTTTCGATGAATTTAAGCCTGATGAATAACTCCTGTCTGGCAAAAATACTTCTCCTTGCAGACGCTTCAAAGCGTGGACAAGTCTTTGCCGACTATGTGTGTAACAGAAAATACGACAGGTTAAAAAATGACAGCTATAAAAGGAAAGCGGAAACCGCAACGCAATGTACTCTACCTTCCTACAGAAGTTCGTGTTGAAGTTGAAAAAATTGCAATTGAAATAAGTTTCAAGAGGGGGAGGCGTATCTCTGATTCTGGTTTTGTTCAGTATCTTATTAAAAAATACAAATCTCAGGCGATGAAAGAGCTTATTCATGGGGCTGATATTCCTGACGAGTGATAGCGCCCCGGTGTTCTGAATGTGGAATATTTATGTTATCTACTTCTACTTTTCTTGCGCTTGCCATGCAATGCGCTGCCAGCGTTCATCCCGACACAACGCACGAAGTCGCCAGGGTTGAATCAGGTTTTAACCCATATGCAATTGCGGAAATAATACCAAAGGTTAAACGCAAACCTGGTGATAAAGGCGTAGTATCTTACTTTCCAGAATCAAAGGAGGCAGCACTTAAGATCGTTAAAAACATTGAATTACGGAATCATCGTTACTCTGTAGGACTTATGCAAATAACAAGTACCAATTTTGCAAAGTTCGGCACAACAGCAGAGAAAATGTTTGATCCATGCGAAAATCTTAAGGTATCAGAAAAAATACTGGTTGACTGTTATAAACGAGGTGGCGACTTAGTGCGTGGGCTGAGTTGCTATTATTCCGGCAATCCAGAAACAGGAGTAAAGCCAGAACCTGAATTTAATAATACAAGTTATGTACAACGTATAGGATTTAGCCCTCCTGATAATAAAAAAATTTTTATTGTTCCCTCTGTAAAGGAAATGATTAAAAAGGAGAATAAGACGACTATCACACCTGAAGAAATCATTATATATCCTCAATACGCCATGCGTGGCACTGTATCAAATGAAAAGGAAACAAAAGATGTTGAAATTAAATCTGAATAAACGTTATTTAACGCTTTCTCTATTTATGGCTGCGTTGATGCTTTGTGTTGCAGAACCTGCTTTTGCGGATGATGTGTCTACGAAGACAACTGGTTTTTTACAGAAAATAATTGATTTTTTAACGGATATTCGTAAGCCTGCAATTACAATTATTGCTCTTGTTATTGGGTATATTGCGATATTTTCTCGTCAACATACCTCATGGATAGTCCCACTTGTTATCGGAATTATCATCTTTATTGTTGCACCATATATTCCTGACTGGCTTGCGTAATTAAAGGATGGGCGCACTATGAGTACTCTTTTTAAAGGTCTTACGCGCCCTGCTTTAATAAGGGGGCTGGGCGTTCCGCTCTACCCCTTTCTTGGAATGTGCATTATTTGTGTTCTGCTTGGTGTCTGGATTCATGAGGCTATGTATGCCCTTATTCTTCCTGGCTGGTATGCCATCAGGCGTGTAACACAGTTTGATGAACGCTTTTTTGACCTTCTGTATCTGAGAACTCTTGTCAAAGGGCATTCTTTATCAAACAAGCGATTCAGCGCAGTCCATTATGCGGGGAGCCAGTACGACGAAGTTGATATTTCAAAAGTGGATAACTTTATGAAGCTGAAAGACCAGTCTTCTGTTGAAGAGTTAATTCCGTACTCTTCACATATCACTGACAACATTATCGTTACGAAAAACCGGGATTTGCTGGCAACCTGGCAGATAGACGGTGCTTACTTTGAGTGTGTTGATTCTGAAGATTTGTCAATTCTGACAGATCAGCTCAATACGCTTATACGTAGCTTTGAAGGGAAATCTGTTACGCTTTATCCTCATCGTATCAGGTGTAAAAAGGACGTCAGACCAGTATTTAACAGTAAAATTCCTTTTGTGAACAGAGTAATGAATGATTATTACGAGTCATTCCCTCAGTCTGAATTTTTCGAGAATAAATTATTTCTGACGATTTGTTTTAAACCTTTTACTACGGAAGATAAAGTAACGCATTTCTTTTCACGAGGTAAAAAACAAAAAGATATCTTTAAAGAGCCTGTAAATGAAATGAATGAAATTTGCGACAGGTTGAATACCTATCTGTCCCGTTTTCATTCCCGACGTCTTGGGCTTTATGAAGATCATGGGGTTGTTTATTCAGATCAGTTATCTCTGTTCCAGTATCTGCTTTCTGGTCGATGGCAAAAGGTCAGGGTTAGCAGTAGTCCGTTTTATACATATCTGGGAGGAAAAGATCTGTTCTTTGGTAATGATGCCGGACAAATTACCGCGTCAGACCATGCCCGGTATTTTCGTTGTATAGAGATTAAGGATTATTTTCAGGAGACGGATGCCGGTATTCTGGATGCTCTGATGTATCTCCCCGTTGAGTATGTCGTGACATCGTCCTTTACTGCGATGGATAAGCAGTCAGCGATTAAGGCGCTGGATGATCAGATCGATAAGCTAGAAATGACGGATGATGCTGCCAAATCTTTGCTGGCAGATCTGAAAGTCGGACTGGATATGGTTTCCAGTGGATATATTTCTTTCGGGAAATCGCATCAGACCCTGGTTGTCTTTGCGGATTCACCGGAGCGTCTGGTGAAAGACACCAATATCGTGACTTCCACTCTGGAAGATTTGGGGCTGATTGTCACTTATTCAACACTGAGTCTTGGCGCAGCTTATTTTGCTCAGCTACCAGGAAATTATACGCTTCGCCCTCGTCTGAGTACCCTCAGTAGTCTTAATTTTGCTGAAATGGAAAGTTTTCATAATTTCTTTTCAGGAAAAGAAAAAGGAAATACCTGGGGGGAAAAACTGATTACTCTTCGGGGGTCAGGTAATGATATCTACCATCTGAATTACCATATGACGACTGAACATCAGAATTTCTTCGGTAAGAACCCGACGCTGGGGCATACCGAAATTCTCGGTACGTCTAACGTGGGTAAAACCGTATTACTGATGACAAAAGCATTTGCCGCCCAGCAGTTCGGTACGCCGGAATCATTCCCTGCAAACAGAAAACTGAAAAAACTGACCACGGTTTTTTTCGATAAAGACCGGGCAGGTGAAGTCGGTATACGGGCAATGGGGGGATCTTATTACCGGGTGAAGGAGGGAGAGCCGACAGGCTGGAATCCCGCCGCACTGCCGCCAACAAAACGTAATATCGCTTTTATGAAGGACCTGGTGAGGCTGCTTTGTACTCTCAACAGTGAGCCGCTCGATGATTACCAGAACAGCCTGATTTCAGATGCGGTTGAACGTCTTATGCAACGGTCAGATCGCTCTTATCCTATCAGTAAACTACGGCCTCTTATCCAGGAGCCGGATGATACTGAAACCAAACGTCATGGACTTAAAGCCCGTCTTAAGCCGTGGACGCAGGGGGAAGAGTTTGGCTGGGTGTTCGACAATCGGGAAGACACGTTTGATGTCGATAACCTGGATGTTTTCGGTATTGATGGAACGGAGTTCCTGGATAATAAGGTGCTGGCCAGTGCTGCTTCATTCTATCTCATCTATCGGGTCACTATGCTGGCTGATGGTCGCAGGCTTCTTATCTACATGGATGAGTTCTGGCAATGGATCAATAACGAAGCGTTCAGGGACTTTGTTTACAACAAGCTGAAAACCGGACGTAAACTCGATATGGTGCTTGTCGTAGCCACACAGTCACCGGATGAACTGATTAAATCACCCATTGCGGCAGCGGTTCGTGAGCAATGCGCCACTCATATCTATCTGGCAAACCCGAAAGCCAAACGTAGTGAATATGTTGATGGTTTGCAGGTCAGGGAGCTTTATTTTGACAAAATTAAAGCTATCGATCCGCTGTCCCGCCAGTTCCTTGTTGTTAAGAACCCACAGAGGAAAGGTGAAAGTGATGATTTTGCTGCTTTTGCCAGACTGGAGCTGGGAAAAGCAGCGTATTACTTACCGGTTCTCAGTGCATCAAAACCCCAGTTAGAACTGTTCGATGATATCTGGAAAGAAGGAATGAAGCCGGAAGAGTGGCTTGATACCTATCTGGAACAGGCGAACCTGATTTGAGGAATCACCAATGAAAAAGCAAATTATGGCGGCATTCGTCGCTTCACTGATTGTTATTTCCGGCGCTCAGGCAGGGATACCTGTTGCCATCGACGCCAACCCTGAATGGGCGATTGAAGCCGGACGATGGACAGAACGCCTTAAGCAATGGGCGGAAACGGTAAAACATTACGAAAATCAGATAAATGCGTACAAACAGGAGCTGCTGTCAAAAACGGGTATCCGTGATGTGCAGGGACTGGTGCAGTCCGCACAGTCAGTGAGTCAGGAACTGATGCAGATTTATGATCAGGGGAATGCTTTTATTGACGATTACATTAAAAATCCTGAAGGGGCGTTATCGGAACAGGCCAAATCGTTATTGTCAGATTACAAAGTAACGGATACCTGCCAGAACCTGGGATATTCCGGCGACCTGGTACGGGGATGTGAAGCGACGTTCCTTTCTCAACTGGCAAGCGTGGAATACGGTAACAAGCTGGAGAGCAAGCTTCGTCAGGACAACCAGACGATGAAAGACCTTATTGATCAAGTCAAAAATGCGAAGGATACGAAGGCCACGCAGGATGCAACAAACGCTGTTGCACTTGAACAACTGAAGTTCGAGAAGCTCAAATTTCAGTATCAAATGTATCGCGATAAGCAGCGAGATCTTGCAGAATATAAAGAGAAGATGGCTCAGGCAGCTTTCAGAAAACAGCAACGTGAAGCCGTGCCACCTTCTTACAGAAAAGCTTATATGGCAATGAAATCATATGAGGATGATTAAATGAAAAGTATCGCTACTGCTGGCCTTGTCATTATATCTGTTTTTAGTCTTTCTGGATGTATTGAAGAAACAAAATCGGTTGATTGGTGGCTTGCACATCCGAAGGAGACATACAAAAAATTTGAAGAGTGTCAGAAGTCTGGTAGCGATTCTGATAATTGTAAGAACGTTAAGCGAGCACATTTGTCTTTTGAACGGAGAAAGGCGGTTGGTTTACCAATAAATTGAGGGTGATGTATGGGGATTGTCACTGGTATACCGGATGGTACTGATTTATCAGGTAATGTAACCTCTCCCGCAAATGCGGGAGGTGTTTCTGGATTTGATTCTGATTTTTTTCAGACAACTCATGAAGTTATATTTAATATTCTCAACAAGAGTATATCTGGAAAATTAAGTGAATATTCAGATGTGGCTTATACTCTTGGTAAATATGGAGTTTCTCTGTATGTTTTATGGTATGCTTTTACTGTATTAGCAAGGAAACAACAGACACCTGTACCTGATTTTATCTGGAATATCTGTAGGTTTTACATAATATTGCTTTTTGTTAAGAATACAGGGGGAATACTTTCATCAGCAACAGATGCTATTGATGGATTGAAAAATACATTGGCAGGGGGAGATCCGTGGGTATGGATGGATCAGTTATGGGTGAAGGTTATACAAGTTGCAACTCTTATTTTTGATAAAGATACATCTACTGTGCCTGTTGCCGGTGGGATTGGTGCTTTATTAACTTATGTCGGTGGTGTTTTGGCATTATTGCTTTGTTCTATAGTATTTGCATCTGCTGAATTAACATTACTATTACTTTCTGTCACTGCGCCAATATTTATCATGTGTCTGATGTTTGGTTTACTTCGGCAAATGTTTAATAGCTGGCTACAGCTTAATTTTAGCTCGTTACTGGTTTTTCTATTTGCAGCATTAGCACTAAGAGCTGGGACATGGCAATTAAACATGGCATTAAGTACGTCTATTGCTACAGCATCAGAAAACAATCTTCTTCAAACGGGAGTAACTTCATTAGCTGCTGGCATTTTCATGGCCTGGATTATCTGGCAGGCGAAAAGTTATGCTTCACAGATTGCAGGTGTGGGTGTTGAAGGTGCCATGCAGGGCGCAGCCGCTATGGGGATTGGTGCTGGCGTTTTCGGTGCATCCCGTATGGCGCGTGGCGCACTTGGTATGGGCAGAAATGCCGGTATTGGTGCATGGAAAGGTCTGCGTCGTCAGGAAGGCGGGTTTGGTCAGTCTCCGGGAATAACGGGTAAGACCGCTAACCTGGCCGGACAGGGCGTTAATATTGGTGCCAAAAAGCTTCGTCAGGCAGCTATTGAGAGGGCAAAGAAAATGTATGGAGGGTGATTTAATTATGAGTGTTGATACCATTTTAAATGTTCTTTTCATAATTAACGGGCTTGTCGCGATCTATTTTCTTTGTTCAGACTGAGTCTTCTGTAAATATTAATCTGTTATACAGGTGTTCATATTATGAAACTACTTATTGTGGCTTTCGTGACGTTTTGTCTCGCTGGTTGTCAGGCGTCACATAAACTACCGCCCGTTTCCGGGAAAAGCGAACCTGTTAATTCTGCTGAGGTAATGCAAAATGGAATTTAAACTTCCCGGATTTAAAAATAAAAAAGACGTTACTGACTCATCAGTTTCGTTTGAAGAAAAAAATATTGCACTACAGGAGAGAATGAATCGTATTTATAAATTCGGTGGTATCGGAGGCATGTTAATTGGTGGGCTGTCTTTACTTGCATTAAATGCAGCATTACCACTGAAAACAACAGTTGTTGATGCCTACCTTATCGATAAGGTTACAGGTGTGGCTGAACGTCTGACTTCTGTTAAAAAAGAAAATCTTTCTGAAAACGAAGCCATTGCCCGATATTTTATCACCCAGTATATAAAACATCGTGAAGGTTATAATTTTTTCAGTCTCCAGCATGATTATGATTATGTAATGACTTACAGCGCGGAGAATGTCGCGGCAGATTATAACGCATTATTTAACAGTGAACAGGCACCAAAACTTGTTTATAACAAAGCAGAAAAAACGGCAATGGTTCAGGATAATCCATCTGTCATAATTTCACCTTCGTCACGGACGGATGATAAAGATATCGGTGCGTATATTCGTTTTCGTCTGACCATCAGGGATGTTGCTACCGGACAAACCCGCCAGGAGTTCTGGAATGTTCGCCTGACTTATCGTATCGAACCGCAGGTTGAAATGGTGTCAGGGGAACGTAATAACAATCCTCTTAAGTTCGTTGTAACAAGCTACGTTCGCGATAAAGAAGCCAGAGGTTAATAATATGAAAATGAATAAAGGAGCGTTAATTATGGCGCTTCTGATGGCGGCGCACGTCTGTAATGCTGCTGTTCTTCCTTCAGGCAGTCGCTTTGACCCACGCAATCAGATAGTCAGTTATAACCCCAATAATACCACCATAATTAACAGTGCCGTTGGATACACCACCACACTGGTATTTGATGAAGATGAAACAGTTATCAGTGCCAGAACCGGTTTTCCGCAGGGATGGGCGGTTAATAAAGAAGATAACCTGGTATACCTGGAAGTTCGTCCTGTTAAACAAACTGTTCAGAAAAATAATACGGATGCAAACGGTAACACCTCTTCTGAATCCGTCAGTGTTGCTCTTGACCCGGAAAATGAGCTTGAACGCTGGCGAACGAATCTGTTTGTTCGCACCACGAAACGTAATTACAGCATGGAGCTGAACGCCAGAACGTTCCGACAGCCGGAGAAAATTGCGTTTGTGGTGAATTACCAGTATCCGCAGGAACGCCGGAAGGAACAGGCCGAAATTGAGAAGAAACGCACAGAGGCTCTTGCCAGACGCCTGGAGGAACAGGCAATCAACCGTTCCCTGGAAAATGCGAAATCGCCCCGTAACTGGCAGTACTGGAAGCGGGTTGCTGAAGGCAGCCAGGATATCAGCCCTGATTATGCATATGACGATGGTCGTTATACCTGGTTCGGCTTCAGTCCGTTAAAGAAAATTCCCAGCGTCTTTGTGATGAACGGTATGCAGGAGACTCTTACCAATCCTGTGATTAAACAGAGCGGGAGTTTTACGGCTGTTGGCGTACCGGTTGATAAGCGTTTTGTTTTACGTCTTGGTGAGCAGGTGGTGGGGATTGAGAACCTGGGCTTCGGAAAAGTACGTTTACCAGCCGGAGATACGGTATCCCCGGATGTTAAGAAAGAGGTGATCCAGTGACTGAACAGGAAAATAAAATCCCGACTGCAACCGAAATTGAACAGCAGCTACGGGAACGCAGACAGAAAGAACTGGAACAGGCCGGGAAGACTCCGGAAGAAGAGCCTGGCAAGCCAGCATTGCAGCTTGGTATTGAAAAACTTAAAAAGTCACGTAAAGGGATGATTATCCTCGTCGTGGGTTTTCTTCTGCTTGCTGCCGGTGTTTCTGTTTATTATATCCCGTCCATTATCCGTTCTGTGTCGTCAGGGGATGAGAAACCCGCAAGTCAGCCGCTTGCAACCGGAGCGGCTAAACGTCAGACCGGACTGAGCGAAGATATCGATCCTTTTAATACCGCACAGAAAAAAACAGAGAAACCAGAGGAAGAAAAAGTCATTTCTTCTGAAAAGACTGAACCGCCGGAAAATAAACAGCAGAGCTTCAGCCGTGCACTTGATGTTTCTCTTGATGGCAGCCAGGCAGGAAACAGCAGCAGTTCAGCGGGAACGTCAGTTTCACATACTGCGGCCAGTGAGCCAGAAAGCGATAAAAAGGATGAAGCAAAAGCAACCGCACAGGCTACAGAATCTGCGCCACTGGCGAAAATAACGAAACTTCCATATGACCCAAATTTGTTTATCCCGGAAGGGACATCAATTCCCTGTTCACTGGACAGGCGTTTTGTTTCTGACCTGGCGGGGAAACTGGAATGTACGGTCAACAGCGATATATACAGCGCCAGCGGTAATGTAAAACTTATCGAAAGAGGAACCGCCGCAAAACTGATGTATAAGGCCGGGTCTTTAAATCATGGACAAGGGCGTGTGTTTGTTATGGCTTACAAGCTACGTACTCGCAGTAAGCCTTTTATTGATATTCCCCTGGTTGACTCACAGGCGGCTGGCGCGTTAGGCGAAGCCGGTGCTTCTGGTTGGATTGACACTCATTTCAGTGAACGTTTTCTTGGTGCAATGATGGTCGGGATGATACCGGATTTAAGTCAGGCCGCCAGTGGTATTGCACAGAACAACAGGGACAGCCAGACCGACTATACGGCAAACAGTCGCCAGGCTTTTGCTGATATAGCACGCGAAGCATTTTCTAATAGTGTGAATATTCCGCCAACGCTTTATAAAAATCAGGGCGAAATTATTACTCTGATTGTCGGTCAGGATCTGGATTTTTCAGGTATTTATAAACTGAAAATGAAAGGGGGTTAATGTGAATAACGAAAACAGACATCTGATTTATGATGTGGTCAACGATTATTTTTATCACTGGCTGAATGAGATTGATGGTGTCACGGAAATCGCTGTTAACCGACCAGGAGAAATATTTATAAAGGTCAGGGGAAAGTGGCAATGGTATGAACAAAAGATGAGTTACAGTGATTGTCTTTCTTTTGCATCCACACTGGCTGATTTTCATGACGGTGGTTCTGTGACTCCTGAATATCCCCTGCGTTCCGCCACGCTTCCGGGTGGAGAACGTGTTCAGGTTGTGATCCCACCGGCAACAGAAAAAGATACTGTTTCTATAACAATCCGTAAGCCGTCAGGTATTTTTATCAGTCATGACAAATTTATAAAACAGGGGTTTTATTCACGCGTCGGTGGTTTAAGTGGTGATTCCATTATGGAAGATAATATTTCTGCTTTAATCACTTCCGAATATTTTGAACGGGTTATACCTGAATCACTGAGTCAGGGGAAAACGATAGTTTTCTGTGGAGGGACGGGGTCTGGTAAAACTACCTTTGCAAATGCCTGTCTGGAATATATACCGCATCATCTGCGGTGTATTTCTATTGAAGATACTGATGAAGCAAAATTCAGATTCCATAAAAACCATGTAAAACTTTACTATCCGGCAGAGGGTGAGAGTAAGGTTATTACCTCAGCGAGTCTTCTGCGTTCCTGTTTTCGTATGAATCCGGACAGGATTCTGATGACAGAAATCAGGGGGGCTGAGGCATGGGATTTTCTGAAAGCATCGAGTTCAGGCCATGCAGGAAACATCACCACCGTTCACGAAAGTAGTCCTGAATCTGCCGTGCTTGGGATTGTCCAGCGATGTTATATGAATCCTGAATGTCAGAATCTACCATTCAATGTCATTTTAAGACGTGTACTGAGTAATATTGATATTATCATGAGTATTAAATACCTTGATGATGAAGATTTTCGGTTCGCTTCCGGTATTTACTACAAACAACTTCATTTTGATGACTATTTCAGAAAACTGAAGGAGTGATTATGTCTTTAAAACTCCCAGATAAAGGCCAGTGGGCTTTTATCGGTCTGGTTATGTGTCTCGTGACATATTATACTGGTTCTGTTGCTGTTTACTTCCTGAACGGAAAAACGCCGCTTTATATATGGAAAAATTTTGATTCCATGCTCCTATGGCGAATAATAACAGAGAGTAATATACGGATAGATATCAGGTTAACCGCTATCCCCTCTCTTTTATCAGGTATGGTTTCGTCTCTCATCGTGCCTGTTTTTATTATCTGGCAACTGAATAAAACAGATGTTGCTCTTTATGGTGACGCGAAGTTTGCCAGTGATAATGATTTAAGAAAATCGAAACTTCTGAAATGGGAGAAAGAAAACGATACTGATATTCTCGTCGGGGCATATAAAGGTAAATACCTGTGGTATACCGCACCAGATTTTGTATCACTTGGCGCAGGAACCCGCGCAGGTAAAGGTGCCGCCATTGGTATCCCTAATCTTCTGGTCAGAAAACACTCTCTGATTGCGTTAGATCCAAAACAGGAATTGTGGAAAATCACCAGTAAGGTGCGTGAAATACTGCTGGGTAATAAAGTTTATCTGCTCGACCCTTTCAACAGTAAAACACACCAGTTTAATCCCCTTTTCTATATTGATTTAAAAGCGGAGAGTGGGGCTAAGGATCTGCTTAAACTGATTGAAATTCTGTTTCCGTCTTATGGCATGACAGGGGCAGAAGCGCACTTTAATAATCTTGCGGGTCAATACTGGACAGGACTGGCTAAGTTGCTTCATTTCTTTATTAACTATGAGCCGTCCTGGCTTAATGAGTTCGGGCTTAAACCCGTTTTCTCAATCGGTTCTGTCGTCGACTTGTACAGCAATATTGACCGGGAACTGATACTCAGTAAGCGGGAAGAACTGGAGGGAACAAACGGGCTTGATGAAAACGCGTTGTATCATTTGCGCGATGCCCTGACCAAAATCAGGGAATATCACGAAACGGAAGATGAACAGCGTTCAAGCATTGATGGTTCTTTCCGTAAGAAAATGAGCCTGTTTTATCTCCCAACCGTTCGTAAATGTACTGATGGTAATGATTTCGATCTCCGTCAGTTGCGACGGGAAGATATCACTGTTTATGTCGGTGTTAATGCGGAAGATATATCTCTGGCTTACGATTTTCTGAACCTGTTTTTCAACTTCGTTGTTGAAGTGACATTGCGTGAAAATCCTGATTTTGATCCCACCCTGAAACATGACTGCCTGATGTTTCTTGATGAGTTCCCTTCGATTGGTTATATGCCAATTATTAAAAAGGGATCAGGGTATATTGCAGGTTTTAAACTTAAACTGCTGACGATTTATCAAAATATCAGTCAGCTAAATGAAATCTATGGTATTGAGGGAGCCAAAACGCTGATGAGTGCTCATCCATGCCGTATTATCTATGCTGTCAGCGAAGAGGATGATGCCGCGAAGATATCAGAAAAACTTGGATATATTACCACTACATCAAAGAGCACAAGCAAGAGCCGTGGACGGTCAACATCACAGGGCGAATCAGAAAGTGAAGCCCGAAGAGCACTGGTGCTTCCACAGGAGCTGGGAACGCTGGACTTTAAAGAAGAGTTTATCATCCTGAAGGGGGAGAACCCTGTTAAAGCAGAAAAGGCACTTTATTACCTTGATCCGTATTTTATGGACAGATTAATGAAGGTCAGTCCTAAACTGGCATCATTGACGATGGAACTAAATAAGACGAAAAAAATATTTGGTGTGAAAGGGCTTAAATATCCGTCAAAAGAAAAAATGCTCTCCGTAGGAGAACTGGAGTCTGAGGTTTTATTATGAAAAAAATACTTATGATCAGTATTCTTTTCCTCACAGCCTGTTCCTCTCCACCTGAACCGCCACAGGTTGAATGGGAAAAACGGCCTGAAGTTATGAATACACAAATAATTAACTGGACACCAACATCCAACGTTATTAAATCAGATAATATAAATTCCTCATGGAGTAAGGTGTTACCTGGTTTTAAACCAGAAAATCGTCTTTACGATGATTCTGTTTTTTATGCAGTTGCCCACTCTGAAAAAATAGTTGTAAGGACATCTTCTTTTGATAGTTACTGGTCTGCGAAAGACTGGCTAAGAAAAAATGGTGCAACAGGTGTTATTGAATATCAGCCACTAAAAAGATGGTTGAATAATGACTATGTTGAAATCTATCTTTCGAGAATAAATGTTCAGAGGTTACCATGAAAAAGATATGCAAAAGTCTAATCGTATTTTTTACTGTGTCCTGGCTGACAGCACCTGCGTATGCATCTGACCCTTGCGCTTCGGTACTTTGCTTATATGGAAAAGCAGTCGGGCAAGGTGGAGGGAGTGAGTGCAGAAGTGCTGAAAAGGATTTTTTTAATATTCTGAAAAAGAAAAAAGGAAGCATTCGCTGGAGTAAAACTTTTGATGCCCGTAAAGCATTTCTGAATCAGTGTTCAACGGCTGATCCTGCTGCTATATCGAAAATCATGAGTAAGTTTGGTCGTGTCAGAGGTTAATTAAAACCTGATGCCCACGCCAAAGGAATATTATTCTTAGAAGCGGGCATCTATCTTGCCCGCTAATTATACTTTATCTCATGCTAATGGACGGTAAATAAGCTATTAATTAACCTAAATGTTATTATCAAGAATGCTTTTTAGCTTATTTACCTCAATATCAATATTGTCTATTTGTTTCAAAACATCTTTTCTTATAGCCATTAAAATATCTAAGCATTCTTCTTTTTCTGGAGAATTCCACGATGGAAGGATCTTTGCTTTATATTTTTTGTATTCATCGGGATATTGTACAGCAATTTTACTCTCTACATCATCAATAATATTTATTATTTTATTAAATGAATCAGAGACAGCAGGATTGGCTTTGTTCATTATGCCATCTTTTTGTATATCTATCCTGATCTCTTTGAGGGACAACAGCATTTCTTCAGGTTCTTCTAAGATTTTGTTAGCAGTGAATACTCTTCGATCTAGTTTATTTCTGGTTTCAAGAATGTTATTAAGCATTGCTTGATACCGTTCTTTTCCTTCTTGGTAGAGACGAGGCATTGCTTTCATAAGTTCGGATTCTGCTTTACTCAGTTTATCCTGACTTTTCGATAACAGTTTAGCTAGGTCATCAAAGTCTAATATATTATTTGTTGTGACATTTAGTTTTGGACATTGTGCTTTGATAGTGTATTTTTTCTGCCTTTCCGATGTAATGAAAAAATATAAGGTGTCAATTTCTTCGTTAACTTTATTAATGCGTATTTTATCTATTGTTTTATTTATTTTTGAAGTATTTTTTGTATGTGTTATCTGAAGGCCTAGTTTATTTTCTTTGTCTAAGGCATCTATTCCTGGATATGTGGCTGAAATTTCTGACGTGCAAACAAAATTAGTATCTTTCAAAATGTTTATTAAATTGCTTATCAATTCCTCCGAACTCACATTAGCATCTTGTAAATTCTCTTTGGAGTTGAAACGAAGATAGTATTTAAGTACAGCAAGCCCGAAGGCTACATTTTCTTGTGCTGATTTTTTATGTAACATGCCCCACCTTTTTATTAGAGTGAAATACTTACTTAAAATCATAATGCGTAAATATAAACAAAAAGATCTTTCGTAGGCAAGATCTTTTTGTGGTTGTTTTAAGTTATCTATAGTGTAATATTAAAGGATAAGTAAATGAGACTTTTTATTGCAGAAAAACCCGCAGTAGCAAATGATATTGTTAAGGCACTTGGTGGCAATTTTACCCGCCATGATGGCTGGTTTGAAAGTGATAACGCCATTGTGACTAACTGTTTTGGTCATATTATCGAATCACAACCGCCGGAAAACTATAATCCTGAATACAAAGCCTGGAAGGTTGAAACGCTTCCTTTACGTCTTTATCCCGTGAAGTATCAGCCTGTTGAAAGTGCAGCAAAACAGGTTAAAACGATTCTCGAACTTATCAGACGTGGAGACGTGACTGAAATTGTTCACGCTGGCGATCCTGATGATGAGGGACAGCTACTTGTTGATGAAGTCCTGGAATATGCAGGAAACACAAAACCCGTAAAGCGCGTTCTGATTAACGACAATACGCTTCCGGCAGTGAAAAAGGCACTGGCAAATCTTAAAGATAATCGTGATTTCAAAGGGCTTTACCTTAAGGCGCTGGCGCGTTCAGTTGCTGATGCCGTCTATGGTTTCTCCATGACGCGTGCTTACACCATTCCTGCAAAAGCCAGAGGATATCAGGGCGTTCTGTCTGTCGGGCGCGTCCAGACGCCCGTTCTTGGCCTGATTGTGAATCGTACCCGTGCTAACCAGAACCATAAATCCAGTTTTTACTACACCATGACCGGAGTCTTTCAGCGTGGTGCTGATGTTATCAGGGCGAACTGGAAGCCAGGGGAATTTGCTCCGCTGACAGACCGTAAATTACTTGATAACGCGTGGGCAGACGGAACGGCAGCATCCCTTGCAGGAAAACCGGCTACAGTTGAAGCGGCAGCAACTGATGATAAAAAAACGGCTGCGCCGTTGCCGTTTAACCTGGTCAGACTCCAGCAATACATGAACAAAAAGTTCAAAATGACGGCACAAAAAACGCTGGATATTACGCAACAATTACGTGAAAAATATAAAGCGATTACTTATAACCGCTCTGATTGCTCATATCTTTCTGATGAACAATTCAGCGAAGCGCCGCAGGTTATCGATGCCCTGAAATCAGTCTTTCCTCAGTCGCTGGATATTGATTCTGCACGTAAAAGCAAAGCGTTTAACAGTGAAAAGGTGACTGCGCATACTGCTATAATCCCGACCGCCAGTGTGCCTGATGTTAACGCACTCAGCACCGACGAGCGCAATGTTTACCTGGCGATCGCACAACACTATCTTGTTCAGTTCATGCCTGAAAAAGCATACCAGGAAGTATCGGTTGCCATTCAGTGTGGTGATGAGTCGTTCTATGCCCGTGCCAGAAAAACAACAGACAGCGGATTTGAGGCGTTTCTTGGCGCGGAAACCACAGACGTAGGTGAATCAGAAGATAATGATGATTCCGCTTTTGAACTGCTCTGTAAAATTCGCACTGGAGAAACACTGACGACAAAAGAAGTTGTTGTTAATGAGAAGAAAACAACACCGCCGCCGTTATTCACCGAAGCTTCCTTGCTTGCTGCGCTTGTTCGTGTCGCGGATTTTGTCACTGATCCAACGATTAAAAAATTGTTGAAGGATAAGGATAAAGACAAAAAAGATGAACATGGCGGTATTGGTACGCCAGCGACACGCGCTGCCATTCTGGAAACGCTGAAGAAGAGAAACTATATCACGCTCGAAAAAGGGAAACTTATTCCGACTGATACCGGATGTGCGCTTATTGATGCCCTGCCAGGTATAGCGGTTAATCCTGATATGACAGCATTATGGTCTGAAAAACAGTCTGCCATTGAAAATGGCGACCTGACGGTTGAACAGTTTATTAATGAGTTGTACGGTGAACTGACAGGCATGATTTCTGATGTTGAGCTGGGCGAGATGAAGATTGAACCCGCTGCGCCAGCAGGGCAGTTTCAACGCCTGGACTCTCCCTGCCCTTCCTGTGGTAAGCATATTGTTATCAGGCCAAAAGGTTATTTCTGTACCGGATGTGAATTTAAAATCTGGAGTGAGTTTTCTGGTAAGAAAATCATCCAGGCACAGGCCGAAAAACTGGTTAAATCAGGGAAAACCGATTTGATTAAGGGATTTAAAAAGAAAAGTGGTGGAACGTATGATACAGTTCTTGTCCTTGAGGATAAGAAAACAGGGAAGCTGGGTTTTCCGGCAAGGGCTAAGAAGTGAAAACAAAGCAGGAATGGCTTTTTCAGTTAAGAAAATGTACATCAAGAGATACTCTTGAAAAAGTTATTGAGATTAACCGTTACAAGCTGCCTTTATCAGAATCAGAGGCATTTTATTCTGCCGCAGACCATCGCCGCGCAGAACTGGTTATGAATAAACTTTATGATAAGGTTCCTTCTGGCGTCTGGAAGTACGTCCACTAAACAAGAGGATTAATTATGAGCGAACTGACTAAAGAAGATGAATACGGCATTATCAGCCGGACTATGATGAATATTCGTTCATTGCGTGTGTTTGCCCGTGAGATTGATTTTGAGCAGTTGCTCGAAATGCAGGAAAAGCTCAACGTTGTTATTGAAGAACGTCGTGAAGATGCTGAACGTGAAGCGGCTGAACGAGCAGAGCGTGAACGGAAACGTCAGGAACTGCTTCAGTTAATCGCCGGAGAGGGTTTCTCACCGGAAGAACTGCTTGGTCTGTCCGAAGAAGCACCAAAATCACGTAAAAAAACGTTACCAAAAGCGCCACCCAAGTATCAATTTGAAGAAAATGGTGAAACGAAATACTGGTCTGGTCGTGGACGTGCGCCAAAACCGATTGATGAAGCGTTGAAAGCCGGGCGTTCTCTGGAAGATTTTCGTATCAATAAGAGTTTGAACGGAGTAACAGATGAGCAGTAATATGGCAAGGATATAGTTTTATATTATCATTTTGTTAAGGAAGAAAATCCATGAGTAATACATCCTACAAACAAATTATCCCTGCGACAGACTGGTATTTCCGTCACGATAATGTCTCCGGTGTGGCAGGAAAGTCAACAGTATACCAACTGGCGGCATGGGCGCTTAAAGAAAATGGTGAGGTAGTTGGTCTGGTGACGGTTCGTGATGATAATGGGCGCCCTAAACTGGTTACTCCTCCCCCTGTCCCTGGTGATTATTTGCATAAAGAACAACTCACCGATGATGAAAAAGAGTGGGCGAAGAGACGCTAAACTATATTCATATAAAGCCTCTGTTCTAGAGGCTTTATTAGCATGTTTAGTTGCACTGGAGTTGATAATGGCCTCAATGCGCAAATTGAGGTAAATTGATATTGATTTTACTTTTCCGTTGCTCGTTTCTCGTCTTATTATATTTAAATGATAATTGTATAATATTTTATTACTCTTGAATTGTCTGAGCCTGATATTTTTCAATAATAATGTTATTGATTCCTAAATCTGATAGCAGATAAGATGTTACAATTGTTTTTAGGTAGTTTCCAATTTTAACATAATCACCAATCGTCAATATGTTCATTAACTCCTTTTTGCGGTCAACATGTGCTAATTCATTTCTGAGTGTGGCAATATTTTCACCAATAGATTTATTGTTGAATTTCTTAAAAAACATCTCTATCTCTTGAATAAGAAACAAACTTGCATATTCATTAATGGGTTTCATGTATTTTTCATTTTTTGAGCCACCTATTGTTTTGTTTATTGCTTCTAATTGAGTCGCAAACAATATAATATCAGTATGAGCTTGATGCAGTGTTCGAAAACCGGTTTCATACTGATATGTTATTGTCAATGGCATATATCTTTCTGCTATTTTGAACCATTTGCAGAATATCTTTCCAAGATTAATATGCTTCCTGTTTATTGGAAGGAGTTGATGTTTTATTTCTCTCAGCGCTAGGTCAATAGTTCTTTGTTCAAACCCCGTTGTTAAGAGACATGGTGTCTTCGAACCATTTCCCTTGAACTTTATGTTTATTTCTTCAGGAAGAGTCGGTTTGTTCAGAAGAATTGAAAATAACCCGGAAATATCCCAGCACTTTGATATATGGTCTTCTATTCCTAAATCATTAGATGATTTTATCCTAAAGTAGAAAACAAGTTCTTTTCTAATGGAGAAAAAAGCATCAGGGTATAATTCTTTTGTCTTTTTTAGTTGATGAATTATGTTCTCCAGTGCGGCTTTGTTTTGGCAATTTATTATGTTTAATAGATCATCACCAATTACGCTAAAAGATACATGGTTGACAAGTTGAAGAGTCCAATGGTTTCCTTTTGCGATAAATATTGGATGTTCTAAATGTTTCAATTGAGTGAAAAAACCGTGAGGGTGGATAAATTCTTGCAATCCGTGCAAGGATAAATCACAATATTCTATCTTTGAGTCGGGAGCATAAAAATCATTGAATAGCATTATGGGAAATCCATGCCTTCCAGTATGGATAATCCCTTTATCAAAATGAATATTCCCTTGTGTGAAATCAAATTTCCCAATTAGAGTACATCTTTCTCCAGTATTTAAGACTCCATATAATATTTCACATGTTCTGGGGCTTTCACTGTCAGAAATACAATAATCTAGAATCAGACCATGGTACGGTGAATATTCAATTCGTGCTGAAAATCTTCCTTTGTTATCATCAAGTTGGTGCCAAAATTCACCATGAAAAAAGTATTCTTTTGTTAGTTCGTATTTTTTTGTTGCCATGTACTGCTCCATTTGTTTCTGAGAATCCTTCAGAATAGTAAAAATACTACTCAAAACTCGTCTTCAAGATCTCTGGCTATCTGCTCATTCTCATGATGCTCAACAGCATCACTGATCAAATTCATCATGTTATTAAGAAACTCCTCTACAACTTTAAACGCATCATTGAGCGTAGCTGTATTGAATGTATGTATCTTTTCATCCGTTGTTTTCGTTTTCCCGTTACGATGAACTATGTCATGCCTCAGTTTCATCAATTCATTGATATTTTTGAGTGGAAAACGTGGATATTGCTTAGGTTGCAGGACTGCTTTATATATTTCAACTACCAGTTGGATTCTATGATAAAGAATATCTGAAAGGTACTCCTGTACATATTTGTTTGCATTAGACTCTTTATTTATCAATTCAGACAGAGAGATATTCTTTGCTTTCAGTTCATTTATGTTTCTTATGGCATTTTCTACATATCTGTTATGTGACAATACAACGCTTTTAATCATTTCGCTAAGACAGTTTTCCATTATTGTCACAATGTATGCGATTTTCATTTTTATGAAAACTTCACTTGTAGATTGTTTTCCCTCTTCTTTTATTTGTTCTAAAAGGTTTATTGCTATTTTATAAATTTCTGTATGTGGATGCTGTTTTAACCATTTTTCGGTTTCATATTCTTCCATAGCCATATCAGAAAGAAAATCCTGATACTCGTCATAGTCCTTTTCAAGTAACTGCCATTCTTCAGAATCTTCCTCAAGATCTGGGCTGGAAAGCCGCTCTCGTATCCATTCCTCACGGCGACTTTCCTCGACTTGTATAACCCAATCTTTTGTTGTTCCCACAGTACCTTCCTTATGTTCATTGCTAAATATCAATAGTCACTTTATCGGAGACTACGTGAAAAATCCTATCTTTTCCCCCTGCCTTTTTATTAGATTTATAGCTCATATCCAAACTCACCCCTTATAGAACGTACACTGGATAATGATACCGGGGTAATGACTCCAACTTATTGATAGTGTTTTATGTTCAGATAATGCCCGATGAC
>OBLO01000305.1_pt1 | contig 51927 bp, 39 predicted proteins | sample 1519401 | NCBI WGS metagenome assembly OBLO01 (sample SAMEA2602897, study PRJEB22501) | metagenome | reverse complement strand
CTCTGCATGCTCAACAACAAGGGCGGCTGCGGCAAGACAAGCCTGTGCAGCGGCATTGCCACCTCGATGGCCGAGCTGGGGCTGCGCATCCTCGTCATCGACGGCGACGGTCAGCGCAACCTGTCCAGCAGCTTCGACATGCCCCGCAGCGAGAAGAACTTCGGCGCGGCGGTGCTGGCGGAGCAGGACTTGAACGGCTATATACAGCCCACCAAATTTGAGAATATCGACATCATCGTGGCGGACGTATCGATGGGCACCCTGGATATGGCATTATTTACCAAAATTTCCAGAGAAAACATTGTAAGAAGTATTCTCCGCCCTGTCGTTGAGCGCGGTTATTACGACTATATCCTCCTAGATACGAACCCGAATCTCTCTCTTCTGAACTTTAATATCGTCAATGCGTCAAATTATGTGCTCATCCCCGCCCAGCCCGCCAGCTTCGATCTGGACGGTCTGGCCGTGGTGCTGCAGTTTGTCGAGGGCATCAAACCGTACAACCCGACCTTGCAGGTGGGCGGCATCATCATCAACCGCTACGATGCCCGCAACCGCCTGATCACCGAGGCGGCCATGGACCAGCTGCGGGAGAGCTACAGCGCCCTGCTGTTTGAGCAGATCATCCGCGTTGACAGCCGCCTGCAAAACGCCCAGTGGGAGAACCGCCCCGTGCTGGACTACGCGGGCAGTGCGCGTATCTCGAAGGAATACCGCGCCCTGACGAAAGAAATTTTAAAGCGCTGCGTTTGAGAAAGGCGGTAATACTGTATGGCTTTAAAAAAACGGACCGTCGTCTCCCCTGCTGCCGGTGCGGTGTCTCTCCCCTCTTTGATGGCCGATTTGCCCGGCACACGGCGGCTGGAGGAGGTTCCGCTGGACAAGCTCTCCCCTGCCCCGGCTGCCTGGAACTTTTATGCGCCGCTCCCCGACGACAAGCTGCTGGAGCTGATCGAGAGCATCCGGGCCAACGACCTGCTGCACCCCATTGTGGTCTGGAAGCAACCGGACGGCGCGCTGATGATCCTCTCCGGCCACAACCGCGTGCGGGCTTACACTGCCCTGTTGGAAAAGACCGGCGAGGACAAATATCGCCGCATCCCTGCCACCGTGCTGACGGATATCACCACCGACGAGGCGCACGAGATCGTGGTGGATTCCAACTATGTGCAGCGCGTGCTGACGCCGTCGGAGAAGGCGCGGAGCATCTCCCAGAAGTATGCCCTGGCCGGGCGCAAAAAGCGCAGCAGGAACGGTGTGCGCAAATCAAAGTATGAACAGATCGGCGAAGAATACAACCTCTCCGCCCGCCAGATCGCGCGGTATGTGCGGCTGGGCAGTCTGGACGGCAGCCTGCTCAAGCTGCTGGACGGCGGCAAGCTGCCGCTGACAACGGCGCTGCGGCTCGTGGACTTTCCTGCCGAGAGCCAGAAGTATCTGGCCGCCCGCCATGCCGACGAGCTGGCAGGCCCCAAAATGGCCAGGCTGACCGCCGCCATGACCCCGGAACAACTGGATGCCGCCCTGCAGGCAGAGCCGCAGACCGTGCGGGTCAGTGTCACCGTCCCCGCCGCGCTGGAGGAGGATTTCCGCCGCATGGTTGCCGCGTGGGTCAAGGCGCACGGCTGAGATATTATGACATCATGTCATAATATCTCATTTTCATCAACCCTGTATTTACAGGATATTATGACACCATGTCATAATATCTTTTTGCCAAGGAGGCTGACTGTGCCCAAAAAAAAGCAAGCTCTGCCCACGCCCAAGGCAAAGCTTTATACCGAGGACGCCGCCCTGCTGGTGCCCATCTTTCAGAAGGAGCCGTTTATCACCTTTCAGGAATTGCAGGATAAATACGGCGATATTCTGACCGACCAGCAGATTTACCGCGGTCTGCTCGGAACGTTTGCCCCCTACGTCAGCGAGCGCCGGGAGGAAGCCTTTCAGGAGCAGCTTTTACAGGCCAAGCAGGCCGCGCTGCAATTGGAGATCATTTCCCACCCGGTCGGCGGCAGTCTGACCATGCCGGAGACAGAGGTCCGGTCACTGGCAAGGACATCCTTCAACAGCATGCTGGACGGTATGCCGGCCGGCATGGCCTGTTACATTACCTGCGCGGTAAACGCCATGTATGCGGGCGATGTGTCCGACCTGAAAAACGAACCACTTTCCGAGCGGATGCTGCTTTCCAGTGCGAACCAGGGCCCCCTGGAAAAATACAGCATGCAGACGGACTCCATCTTCCGCAACCTGCCCAAGCTGCTGCCGGAGGAGGAAAACGAGGTCTACGTCGGCAAAAGCGCCGGGAAAAACGTGTCCACCATCGTGACGATGGATTTTCCGAAAACCATCGCGTTGGATGGCGGCGGCAGCCTGACGAACTTTGATAAAGCCATCTTAAACGGCGTTTCCTCGCTGCTGATCGCGGGAACGATTTATTTCACCGTCCCGATGCTGTACCGCGCCATGATCGGTAGTGAAAACCCCAGTATGCGGGAAGAGGCCGTCCAGACCATTCGGGATCGACTGGAATTTATGCGGCACTCCACCATCACGCTGGACTGCACCGAGGAGGCTGCCGCCCACTTCATCAAAGAGGGGCAGAATTTGCAGAGCCTGACGCTCTCGCAATATCTCTTGCCGATGAACCGGATGAACGCTGTGCTCAACGGGCGGGAGGTCGAGGCGTACTTTCTCATCGACACGCCGCCGCTGTTCCAGTACGCATCCAGCAAGCGGCAAATTTCTCTTGTGGATATGGACCTTTTGAACGTGCATTTCGCAGAGGACTCTCCGCTGGCCGGGGCAAGCCTGAACAACACCCCCGCCATCATTGTGCTGAAGAACTACCTGCTGACCCGCATTGAGGGCATGAAGAACCCAAACAACCGTCTGCAAAGCCGAAAGATTTTGTTCACATCCATCTACGAGGAGCTCGGCGAGCCGTCGCCCATCAAGCAGCGCCGCCAGCGCCTGCGCAACTACACCGAGATATATCTCGAGTATCTGACCCAGCAGAACTACATCAGCGGGTACAGCTTCACCCGCACCGGGCGCGTTGTGGACGGGGTAGAGATCGTGCTGGACCGCACCACCCGCAGGCCCGCGCCAACGCCCGAGCTGACTTTGCCCGATGAAACGAACAAGGGCCGCTTCAAGCAAAAACCACGCAAACGGAACGTGATACGATAGCTGCGATTTTAAAACCACAACTGATGACCAAAGGCAGCCTTACTAAAGCCACATTTGATGACCATAACTGCTTCACCAAAGCCACAAATGATGACCACCAAAGCTACATCTGATGACTGCCAAAGCCACAAATGATGACCCAAGCACCCCGCAAAACCCCTGCTTTTTCACATTTCAGCGGTAAATTTTCGCTTTTTCAAAAGTGCTGTATGTACTGTAAGTACTGTATGATATCTTTCCCTTTTTTACAGGGAGGAAAAGATACAGTTTTCCCTGTAAGAGGAGAAGTTTTCGTATGAGAAAAACGGATGCCAAAACCTTAAAAAGCTGCCTGCCTCAATGGCTGCGGGAGCACGGGCTGCCCCTGCATAAGCCGTTCGCCTGCCTGAACCCGGCGCACCAGGACGCACACCCTTCTATGGGGTACAATGAGAAAAATCAGACGGTGCACTGCTTTGCCTGCGGCGCGACCTACGATATTTTTGACTTAGTGGGGCAGGAAGAAAATCTGACGGATTTTCCTTCTAAAATGAAAGCCGTCAACCGGCGCTACGGCGGGGGCGAGGTCATCCGGGTCACGGCGAAGCCGACACGGGTTTTTCCTTATAAGGAAAGAGTGGGCAGACCCGACCCCTACTTTACCGGGCGCGGCTTGTCCGATGAAACGGTACGGCGGTTTGGGTTGGTGGTCGAGAATGGGTATGCGGTGTTGCCGGTCTTTGTGGACGGGGTCTGCCGCAGCGTTTGCCGCCGCGCCATTGACCCGGCTGTTGAACCGCGCTACCAGAACAGCCGCGGGGCGATGCAGCTGTGGAACAGTGCGGCTATGGAACGTGCGGCAGGGAAAGCACTGTTTGTGACGGAGGGTATTTTTGATGCCCTTTCCTTAGAGGAACTGGGATTCCCGGCTGTAGCGCTCTGCGGTGCGGCGAACACCGGGCGGTTGATGCAGGCCTTGGACGCGCGGGAAGCAAAGCCGGAGAGGGTGATTCTTGCCGGGGATTCCGACGCGGCAGGGCAGGGGATGAACGGGAAGCTGCGGGAGCAGCTGACGACGCGCGGGATTGCGTGCGCGGCGCTGGCTTTGCCGGGGGACTGCAAGGATGTGAACGAAGCATTAGTGCAAGACAGGGATGCGCTGCAAGCCGCCTGTGAGGCCGCTGCAACGGCGCAGGAGGTACAGCAGCAACCGACCTTGGAGGACGAGTTCCTCGCGTATCTGGGCCGCCGTGGGGGCGCTGCGGTGATGTCTACAGGTATCGCCGGATTGGACAAGGCGCTGGACGGCGGCCTGCACGCCGGTTTGACCGTGCTGGGTGCCGTTTCCAGCATGGGCAAAACGTCCCTGATGCTGCAAATGGCCGATACGCTGGCCGCAGCGGGGAGAAATGTGCTGTTTATTACAATTGAGATGTCCCGCATGGAGCTGATCGCCAAAAGCGCTGTGCGCGGCACGAAAGCGCGTGCGCGTTCCTTGCTGGACGGCAAGCTGCCGGAAGAAAAAGTGCGCGGTCTGATTTCCGCCTATCGGAAAAAGACCGGCGGCAGGGTGGAGTTGTGCGAGCCGGACGCCCCGCTTACCCCGGCTTTTTTGGATGAAAAGGTGTCGGCTTTCTGTGCGCAGCACGAAAGCCCGGTGCTGTTCCTGGATTATTTGCAGCTTGTCGCCCCGGGGCGCGCGGGCATGACCGAGAAGCAGACCGCCGACGCCGCCGTCGCCATGCTCAAGCAGTTAGCCCGACGGTACGATATGCCGGTTATTGCAGCGTCCAGCCTGAACCGTGAGGCCTACCGCCCCGGCAGTGCCGAGCCGGGCCTTTCAGCCTTTAAGGAATCCGGCAGCGTGGAGTACAGCGCGGACTTGCTGTTGGTACTCAAATACCGCACAGATGCAGACAAGGAAATCAAAACCGGCCCGCGTCATTTGGTGCTGACTATCTTAAAAAACCGCTTCGGCGCGACGGGGGAGAGCATCCCCCTGGACTACGAGCCGGAGAAAGAACTGTTCCGGGACGGCGCTGCCAAAGCAGCCCCGCGCACCGGAAGAAACATCATACGATAAAAACCGGGGAGATATTATGTCATCATGACATAATATTTCTCTTTTTTGCATGGAAAATGTGAGAAATACCGGGAAAGTGGCTCATGATTTGTGCAAATTATATTGAATTTCACTTTGAAAATGTGTATACTGAGTGTATACGAAAAAAAGAGCGGGGGAAATATACCGTGTATCTGAAAAGAAAAGTAGACACGTTTCTTCGTGAATGGAAGGCAGACCCGGCCAGAAAACCGCTTATCATCAAAGGGAGCCGTCAGGTTGGAAAAACCGAGTCCATCCGGAAGTTTGCCGCAGAAACCTATGAAAGTGTTGTGGAGATCAATTTTGTCCGGGATGAAAAATATAAAGGCGTCCTTGCAGACGGCTATGAGGCAGCCTCTGTTATCAAAAATATATCGCTGATTGACCCATCCAGGAAATTTATTCCGCACAAAACGCTGCTGTTTTTTGATGAAATTACAGAATTTCCGGAAATTGCAACGTCCCTCAAGTTTTTCTATGAGGACGGTCGGTTCGATGTGATCTGCAGCGGCTCCATGCTGGGCGTGAATTATAAAAAAATCGAAAGCAACAGTGTCGGCTATAAAAAAGATTACGATATGTTCTCGATGGACTTTGAGGAATTTTTGTGGGCAAAGGGCTATGAGGGAACAACGATTGAAGATATGCTTCGGCATATGCGGGAACTGCGCCCATTCAACGAACTGGAGATGCAGGTTTACCATTCGCTGTTTTTGGATTTTTGCATTCTCGGCGGCATGCCGGCTGTCGTGACCGAGTACATCGCAAAAAACACCTTTGAAGGTTCTCTGGACACCCAGAGACAGCTGATTGCGGACTATAAGGAAGATATCCGCAAGTATGCACAGGGGCTTGACCAGACGCGCATACTGAATGTATTCAACCGCATCGCCCCGCAGTTGGCTAGGGAAAACAAAAAGTTCCAGATATCCAAGGTTGCCACCGGCGCAAGATTCCGGGATTACCGTGGCTGCGCCGAGTGGCTGGCCGATGCCGGGATGGTAAACATCTGTTACTGTCTGGAATTTCCGGAGCTTCCATTGGGCGGGAACTATGACCCGGATGTATTCAAGCTCTATTTTGCCGATACCGGGTTGCTCGTCTCGATGCTGGATGAAGAATCACAGGAGGATCTGCGCGCCAACAAAAATCTTGGCGTCTACAAGGGCGCGCTCTATGAAAACATGGTCGGCGAGGCTCTGGTAAAACAGGGGTATAAGCTCTACTATTATAAGCGGTCGGATTCTACATTGGAGGAAGACTTCTTCATCCGCTCGTCGTCCTCACTGATTCCGCTGGAAGTGAAAGCCAAAAACGGGCAGGCAAAATCCATGCGCACATTGATTGCATCGGACAAATACGAGGATATCCGGTACGGATTCAAGCTTTCTGCCGGCAATATTGGGCATGAAGAACATTTTTATACGTTCCCCTATTTCTGCGCTTTCCTGCTCAAACGGTTTATGAAGGACTTCCGCCCGCAGGAGGAAAATTGCGATTGATTTTACGAAGACAAGTGATTTCCATAGAGATATTATGACATCATGTCATAATATCTCTATGTTTTTACAACGGAAACCATAAGCAGGAGGGATGTGTGGCGGACAATCGCATGTACAACAATGCACAATATGGCAATTCACGATTTTACAGCAAGAAAAAATGGAAAAGCGGACAAAAATACGATTTGAAATGTTGCATAATCGGACAAAATGACAAAATATAGTATAATAGACTTGTAGAACAGGACAATATATTTCACTCAGGGGGATATCTGCCATGCAAACCAGCGACTGCAGGATTCTGTGGCGCACCGCTGCGAAAAAGATACAGGCCTTTTTGCAGGGCAGCACGCGCAAGGAGCTACTTGTCACCGGGGCGCGGCAAGTCGGCAAAACAACATTGATCCGCCAGTTGGGGCGGGAAGCCTTTCCAAATTTTGTAGAACTGAATTTTTTGGAAAACACCGCCGCGCGGAAGCTGTTTGAAACGGCTTCCGACAGCAGCGATTTTCTGCTGCGGCTCTCGGCCTTGGCGGGGAAGAATCTTGTGCCCGGCAAGACGTTGATTTTTTGGACGAAGTGCAGGAGTGCAAAGAGATCGTAACTGCCATAAAATTTTTGGTGGAAGAGGGCAGCTACCGCTATATTTTAAGCGGTTCGCTGTTGGGAGTGGAACTCAAGGACATTCGCAGTGCGCCGGTCGGCTATCTGGATGTTCTGGAAATGTTCCCGATGCGCTGTATTACTTCAACAGCAAAAAGCAGGGGGAACTGGACTTTGTCATTGAGCACGAGGGCAATGTGCTGCCCATTGAGATCAAGAGCGGCAAGGACTACACGCGGCACAATGCCCTGTCTGGCGTGATGGCAAACCCGGACTATCACATTCCGGCTGCGGTTGTCTTCCACGGCGGAAATGTGAGCGTAAAAGACAAGATCACCTATTATCCCATCTATATGATGATGTTCCTGCGCGAGCCGGATCTGGCGCAGGATTTGACCTACACCCCGGATTTCGGAGCGCTGATGGGGTAAGCAGCCATGCGTTGTATCGATGATTTGTAAAAGATATTATGACATCATGTCATAATATCTCAATGAATTGCCCCAGAAAAATAAGTGAGGCGCTGTAAAAAGAGAAATCATGAGCAGGGAATCCCGCTTGATTCAACAATCAGGTTGGATTCCCTGCTTTGCTGTAACAGAAGATGAAAAAAATAACGGTTTGCCCGTTCATGTTATAAACAGGTAAACCGTTATATGATAAAGATAACGCGGTATGGTAAGGGGCTCCATGCGCCGCCTTATGCGTTTACATTATCCTGATGGTTATACTTCTCGATGTTTCTGGTGACAGCCGCGCTGTATAGATCATCAAGGGAAGCATACCCGTAATAGAACCACTTCATTGTGGAATCGCTGAAGGCGTACTGCCGCAGGCCGGAATCGAAGGTGACGCGTTCCGCAGCGGTCTCGTAGTCGTTCAGGCTGCTGGCAACGGTACCTTTGCCGTTCACGCTGACATTCTTGAACGAGATATACCAGTAATAGGTGTTATCGCCCTCGTACCCCTCATCGGCAAAGTTCTGGTAGCGGTTGTGTACATTGATTTTATATACAAGGCTCACGATGTTATGATTACCCCAGGTGTTGTCTTCTTTCGGGGTCAGGATATAGTTTCCCATATACTCCATTCCGGTCAGGCTCTCGCTGTCGGCGTCCCAGTGGTTTGCTGCATAAGCCTTGAACGTGTCCTCCGCCTGTGCCTTCAGGTTGTCCAGCACTGTATCGGTCAGCTGCGCGGGCGCGGCGATGTACTCGTCCAGACCGCTGACGGTAAACGTCTTTTCAGTCTTGGCCGGAATTGCGCCGTATTTCTCAATGCAGTCGCTGAAATCTTCCCGGCTGCTGCTGGCAGTCAGGGTCACGGTATCGCCATTGCGCAGGCCGTCTGCAGTATCCAGTTTGTAGTGCAGGCAGCTTCCCGCTGCGGCAGTGGGAAGACTGTTCACGGTGGCCGTACCATGCGGCGCAGTACCGTTGAACTCGACCGTCACGCCATCGAACGCATCAAAGGTGTTTACCTTTTCCAGCCCGGAAACCGTGTAGACGATGTCGCGGTATTTTACCCTGACGCCGAAGAGCATCTCTGCCTCGTCCTCGCTCTCGTTCCAGCTGTAGGTGACAACATCGCCGTTGGACAGTCGGCTCGTCTTGTCGGCGCTGCCCGCGGCGCAATAGTCCACAAACAGTTCCGTCTCCGAGCCGTTGTAGAGGTCGGCGGCAAGACTGCTCAGGCCATAGGTGTTCTCCTTGTGGGCATCCATCGCCTTTTTGAAGCTGCTCGCGATCCGCTTGCCATAGTCTGCTTCCAGTTTATCGGTATCAAACGCAACGTCCAGCGTGCCAAGGGTATCATACCCATGCGCCGTGATCGTTACATAGCGCTGCAGGTCAATGGATGGCTTGCGGTTGGCAAGCCCGACGCCGACGACTGCCAGCAGCGCTGCGGCCGCAACCGGAAGTGCAAACCTCCGGGGGTTCTTTTTCGCGGGCTTTTCTGCTGCGGCCGCGCCGTTCTCTGTACGGCTTCCGCAATAGGGGCAGAACGCCAGATCGTTGTCAATCTCTTTACCACAATGTGTACAAGTCATTTTGGATTCCTCCTTGTTTTTGTGCCGGTTGTTTTGCCCGGCTTGCCTGATCTTTCTTACACCATTACTATAGGGGCTGCTTTCTGCAATGTTAAAACCGATTTCAAAAAAATCTGCCGCGCACAAAAAAATAAAAAGGAGCCGTTTGCGGCTCCTTTTTATTCGGTATCCGATTTATGTTTATTTGTCCCTGCATCTGTACAATAGAGGGGGCAGAGAAAAGCTAAACGGCGCGCCCAAAGATCATATAGTATGGTGTCATACCATCTCCCGCAGTTCCCGCTTATATTTGTAATAGGTATTGCGGGCAATGCCGATCAGTTTGATGCACTCGGCATCGGTGAGGGTCCCGCCGAAATCCCGGCTGTATTTTTTGATCTGCTCCTTGCAGGGGGCAGATTTTTTTATGTTCAGTTTGCGGCCAGGCTGCTGCCCGATCTGCCTGCCGTTCAGCCGGGCGGTCATCAGCCCCTCGCGGGTGCGCTGGTGCAGGTCGTCAACCTCTTTCTGCGCCTGGGCAAAGGCAAGGCAGATCTGTTCGGCGGCAAGGTCGGCAGTGTAGCGGTTCAGTGCATCCATGATGCCGCAGACAAAACGGTCGGTTGCATCGCTGCCGGTCTGGGGCGCTGCGCCGGGCTGCCGCTGCAGGGCCTGCCTGTAGGTATCCGTGTTGATGTGTGGTTCCTTCAAAAAACACAGGTTCACGCCGCGGTTGTACAGCTCCCTGTACAGGGCGCAGCCCTCGTCCGCGCTGCGGCTCATGCGGGAAACACTGTCGAACACGATGGTGTCCCCCGGCTGCACGGCGTGCAGCAGTTTGTCCAGCTCTTTGCGGCCCTGGCAGGCTGTGCCGGTGTAAATTTCACGGATGATGTGCGCTGTGGGGTAAGCGGCGGCAATGTTGCGCACCTGGCGCTCTATATTCTGGCTTGGTGTAGAAATACGGCAGTACCCAAACACGGACATGGCAGTATCACCTCTGACGTTCATCTGATTTGATACTTCATTATACCGGTGCAGATTAGCATCTGTCAATAAAATTTGATACTTATTTCAATAACCTTACTTTTGATACAAATAAGAAACAAAAATTAGTTCAAGTAAAACGGGAGCCGTCAAGTACGACAGAAGTAAGCAAAATCCGATGTTGAGAATGGCCGTTGGTAAGCTGACAGCCAGCAATTCAAAGCCGAGAGATTTTATCATAACAGGCAGCAGACAGAATGTGCTTAGCATCCGGGCCCAGCAGACACTGTGGCGACTGGGAAGCAGTAGAGCTGCCATCACAGTTAGTACAAGAACAATCAGAAAAGAAACCCACCACGGTAAGAAGCAGAGGGCATACCCAACAGCTAAGACGGCCCAATTTGCAGCAAGGCCGCATAACACGGTGCCAAATCCGATTTTGAGTTGATGAGGGAACATGTCATGCAGGGAGACACCGTCAAATCCGGGAATCGGCAATAAATTGATGCAACCTAGTGTGTAGGAGCAGACTGCCAGATACAGCGAGTCACTGCTCTGTGAGGAAATTGCCAATAACAATGCTACAGATCCCGCAAAAAGATTGGCAAGCGGTCCAGCAACGCTTATTCCCACATCAGCCGAGACGGTAGCATAAGGGAGAAGTGAGAAAAAGGCTGCCCCGCAAGGAAGAAAACGATAAACCCCGACACCAAAGGCATCCGCAGGAATGCCGAAGCTGGAGCCTGCCCATGCATGGCTTAGCTCATGAAGTACTATATTAAACAAAAGCGCGGCCGGTGGCAGCAAGGCAGAGTATCCACTCAATGGGGGCAGGGAAGACAAACCACCATTGATGGTGACCACAACAGCAGTAAGAACAAGAAGCGGAAACCACAGCCACTGCAGTAGTTTATAAAAAAGTATTGGAAGAAAACTATGCCCAATTGGACAGGGAAACAAAAACAAAGCCGTCCCAGGCTCGTCATGCAAAAACGTTGGCTTTTGTACCTCATTTTGCAGCAGACCGTTTCGGTATAGCTTTTTCAATCCATTGAACAATTCTTCTTTTGACAAGTTGAGTCCAGTGTTTTCACCAGGCCAGCTTTCCCCATCTAAAGAGAGCAACAGCAGCGCCTGCTTTAGCGGCAACTTATACCGCCGACCATTATGAGGATTAAATACCCGAACATAATTCCCGACCTGCTGAAACTGTAAATCAGACAATCGGTTAGGCATAGAATTCATTGCATAGGGGCCTCATTTCCATTTTGATGTGTTTATTTTATGAGAAAGTCTGAAACCTTGATGGCAGAAACATATCAAGACTCATCATATTTGCATAGAAGCTCACCAGTTTCGCCAGAGATAATTATATTGAACGTCTGCGAATCATAACGATAAAGATCACTCTTTTGTATGCCGTCTGTATATGCGATGTGGATCAGGTCCAGCAGCTTTAGATCAATATCAGCATGACAAGGAAGATAAGCCAGCGTTGAGGCCTTTTTAATTGCTGCTCTGGCGATTAACTGGCGTTCAGCATTACTTTCTGCTGTGACAGCTAAGGACCAATACACAGATATTTCACTATAAAAAAATAAGCAAAGGTCCTGAAGACACTTCGGCAAATCGGATACCTGACGGCGTCTGCCAAAGCCGATTTGCTTCAAATCGAATGTGTTGAAAGAGTGAAATTTTTCAGCCATTTGCAGTACAGGTTTGGCAAACTCTTTTGCTGAAAGGGGATATAGTTCAGCTAAAGCTGCGCATGCTATCACAAATTTCGATGAAACGAAATTCGGATATAATGTGAGATGTAAGGTAAGCTGCAGTTGAATCAGGTCCAAACAAAATGCCTTTGGATCATCTGTGCTAGGGGCAGTGTACTTCATCAGGTGAATCAATGCAGTCACGCAAGCATCACAGTAAGATTCTTTCTTGGATTCATCGACCTGGGATGTATCTGTTGCAACGCAAAAATAGATGGCTTCTTTATACTGGTCGACAGTAACCGAAGTAGAGCGAAGCAGCTCTTGCAGAGTTATCATCGATCGTTCTGTATCTGTCATATGCATTACTCCTATTCTTTGTGGGGATTGTATAAATAAACAATAGCGATATAGACCAGGAAAGTATAGAAGTACGGAGATAAAAAAATTAAAAGTACACTTTAATTTTTAGACTTCCGGGAGAGGTCTTTTGCAAAAATCTATTTTATATTTTTGTGGCTCTGCAGGTCAATTCAAATTGCAGGCACAGATATTTTGCTGCCTGCTCTGGAACAGGCAGATCTGCAGCGGTATGTTTCGCCGATTTTGAGGCTGCATCTGTAGTTTTTTCTCTCCGCATTCGTTGCCCACCCTACTCCTGATAAAGTACAATGAATCCACAAAATAAATTTGCGCAGAAAAGGAGTGTTCTCTGATGACAAAAACGATTTCTGAGATCAAAAGCTTTCTTGATGACCTTAAAATTCACTACACAGAAAGAGAAGATGAAAGTAGATCCTGCATTTCGGTGACATCTCAGCGTAAAGACGGAAGTACTTACACCCTTTACATGATTTCCAACAAAGATTATGATCTAAGTTTTTATGTATTTAACCTCGTCGAAAGCGATAAAGCGCATGAGACACAGTTGCTTTCTGCCATTAACAAACTCAATAACACTTTCAAATATGCAAAATTTGTACTTGATAATAATTACCGTGTACATATCGAATACGATTTACTGCATGCCACAGATAATAAAGGCGCTTGCGCCTTGGAAATGATTGTGTGTAGTGATAAAATTATAGATGAAGCCGTTGAAATGCTTACGTGTGCTTTGCTAGACACAAACTCGGAAAGTCTAAATGATTCGTAATTACCCATAGATGGAGGATTCATATAATGCGAGAAGTGAACACGCATAAGATTATTCGCATCTTTTTGGCATCGTCCATAGATGATACAAAGGAAGAGCGGGACAAACTTCAGAATAAAATTCTGGCCGTTTGGAATCCGATTTTTAATAAATTCAATATAGAACTTAAAATTTTTCGCTGTGAGCAGATGACTGAAGAATGGTTGAAGAGAAATCAGAAAACAATTGATGACGAAATCCGTAATTCGGATGTTTTCATCGTTATCTTCAAGAATACTGTAGGCAATTATACATTCCATGAATTTGAAGTAGCACGTGATTGTTACAGCAAGACGAATGGAAAGCCGCGTATCTATCCTTATATCTCTAACGAACTGATAAAAAACATTGACAAAATTCCAGCATTACAGGAAATCACACGTGATGATAACTATCCAGAGACCTTTAGTGTTATTGACACAATAGAAATCAGCTTATTGGAGCGCCTTGGTAAAGAAATGTCTCTACGCGTACAGCCACACTACGATGGAACTATCACCATCAACGATGTTATTGGAGCATTTGATATATCCCCACAGGAAATTAGTAAAGCATATCTTATTACGCAGAAAGATTACATTGACTTTGCCGTTCGTCTTTTTGAAGGCATGTACAAAGAGTTCCCTTTTGTGCAATACAATGGCCAAAAATTTCCGGATGTCGTTTTGTTTAGTGATGACTCTGTGCGGGGCTTCGACCGTGATACGCTCGATTTTTCAATAACTGAGCATAGCGAACTTCTTTATAGCCCAACAGTGCCTATAGATGCAAATTTTCTACACGAGTTGAAGCAGTCACATCCACAACGTTGCTGCAACACAGTCATGCCATATAAGTTTTTTGACTTCATGAATGATGAAGTAGTTTTGAGCGAGAATAGAAAAATCAATGGTTTAAAAATGTACGTCGGTCCGGACGAGGCGAATGTTTTTTCAACTTTGACTCTCCGGGACGAATTAGAAAAGCTCTATGAATCACAAGAGAGAACGCTGACCCCGCAGAACAGTCCACTGCGCACATCCATTCACGCTGCAGTCAAAGGTGAGCCCACCTCCGCTATTTTTCGCGGAGCCGCGCGAGCTTCTGCAGTAGGTATCCAGCTCATGGTGCTATTCCCGGTAAAGGATCCAATGAAGCGCCGCGACAGAAATACAGGCCGTTTTGCAGACGGAAACCATTTTTGGATTCCGGTCGTCAAACGTTCTGAGCACGCTCGGGAACAGCCCGGATTTTATCAGTTTGCTCCATGCGGTGGTTTCCGAATCTTTGATGAGCCGGAAGCTGCAGAAAATGACAGAAATATTCAAGAGCAGAATTTTGATTTTTTCCGAGCGATTCTGCATTTATATGTACGAGAGCTCTTCAACGAAACAACGGGCAGCGGAGACAAATTTGGAGATTCAAAGTACGATAAGCCGGAGCATGCCTCACTGTCAGATGCTGCTGTCGACTCCCCCTATGCGGAGGAGCTTTGTGCGATGCTGCAAGATGGAAGGGCCAATATGGAATTTCTCGGTGCATCTGTTTCCGTGGCAGCTTTAAAATATGACCTTGTATTTTCGCTTGTAATCCACGATCAAGAGTTTTTTCTCAGAAATCGCAAGGCTTTTAAGTCAGATTATTACGCAGCAAGTCTAAACATTTATCCTGTTGAGTACCTTCTGCAAGAAAATTTCCTGCATGGAGAGAATTGCCTTGCAGAAGAAATCGTTGGTCCTCTTGCGCTTTTAAGTGCGTCGGAACAAATTGATGATGACCTTCGAACAAAATTAAAGGAACACTGCCATATTTCATAAAAGATCACCATAAGTTGCTATCTGAGTTTTCATGTCCAAGACATCCTTATTTATATATGACGTATCAGATAATTTACCAGAGGTTTGCACTGTAGGAGGAAAAGCAATGGATTTGAAATGCCCGAAATGTGGAAGCGAAGATGTATTCCAGAAAAAAGACGGCAGCTGTCTGTGCGGTGAGTGCGGGCATCGGTTCATGCCGCAGCAGGAGCCTGCGGAATTTGTGCCCATGCGGCTATTCATCTCTTATGGGCACAAGGAAAGTGAAATCTGCCGCCGTATCTACCAAGCGCTAAAAGATCGCGGCCATGACCCGTGGTTTGATGAGCGCCGGATTTGCTTCGGCAACGATTGGCGGGAGCGTATTGCAAACGGGATTGAGAAGAGTGGTTCTGTTGTCGCCTGCTTGTCGCAGTATTCCACACGGGAAAAAGGTGTCTGCTTGGATGAGCTAGCTATCTCTGTGGGTGTCAAGGGTGGAAATATTGTCAGCATCCTGTTGGAAGATGTCAACCCTCCGGCATCGGTCAGCCATAAACAGTGGCTGGATATGCGAGGCTGGGAAGAAAAAATGGCGGCCGGGGAGGATGTGTTTACTCCGTGGTTTGATGCCAAAATGGCGGAGCTGTACGCCGTGCTGGAAAGCAAGGAAAACCGGGAGTTCAGCGGTCAGATCACGGAGCTGAAAAAACGCCTGACCGTTTATTACAGTACCAGCCGCCAGGAAAAACTGCTCCGCGATGCTTTTGTGGGCCGTGAATGGGTGGATGCAGCCGTCAGCCGCTGGCTGCAGGATGACAGTACCCCACGCATCTGCCTGTTGACTGGTGCCCCCGGCGTGGGCAAAAGTGCATACGCCGCACACTTTACGCATTATAACGGCAGTGTGGCAGCGGCGCTGTTCTGCAGCAGTGAGATGAATACCTTTAACGATCCGCGCACGGTCATCCAGACGCTTGCGTACTTAATGGCCTGCCGTTTGCCGGCCTACCGCCAAAGCCTGATGCTGCATCTGCCAGAGGACCGCGCGGCGGTGGAGCGCCTGAGCGAAAAAGAGCTGTTTGAGCAGCTCATCAGCAAGCCGCTCAGCCTGTCCATCGACGGCCATCACGAGCGGATGGTTATTCTGCTGGACGGCCTGGATGAGTGCGGCAGCCCGGAGCAGAACGTGCTGGCCAAAACGCTGGATGAATTTGCGCCCAGCCTTCCTGACTGGCTGCGTATTCTGCTTGTGGCGCGGGACATTCCGGCAATTTCTGTTTACACAAAAGGGGCATACCGCATCGAGATTGGCAGCGAAAGCGAGAACAATCTGAAGGACATCCGGGCGTACTATCGGTTTGAGCTGGAATCGAAGTTCGGGGACGACCCGCATTGGGACGATGCGCTGGAGCGGATGACGGCCCGCAGCCAGGGCATCTTTTTGTACGCGCAGATGCTGACCGACCTGCTGCGCAGCCGCGGCACACTGGGGGCCACCGAGGAATACCCGGACGGCTTGGATGCAGTGTTTACCCGCTGGTTTAGCTGGTTTTTCAATGACAGCGACTTTCGGTCTTTCTGGCGGCCTGCCATCAGCTGCATCCTAGGTGCTCCCGCGCCGCTGCCCGCTGAGACGCTGCGCCGCGTGATGCACTGGGGCGAAAACGAGCTGGCGGACTTCCGCGCCCGCCTGAAAGTCCTGCTGCGCGTTGAGAAGAACGAGTTTGACGAAGAGACGCTTGTCTTTGACCACGCCTTTGTCCGCGAGTGGCTGACCCGCGGCGTAGGCGAAAACGTTTACTTCTGCTCCCCGAAGGACGGTGCGGAAAAGCTGGCGGCGGAGCTGTTCTCCATTTTTGAGCGCGGCCCGGAGGAATTGTCTTTCTGGGAGGCCGTGCATTTGATGGATTTGCCGATGATGAAGAACCACAGGGAAAAGGCTATGGAAAGTCTGGCGCTGGATGTCAGGGTTAGGGAGGCAGGAGATTACTGTGAAACCTGGGGCAAATATGACAAGGCCGAGGAAATCTATGAGAAAGCGCTAACTTTCGCGGAAGAGCGTGATAGGAAGTTGGCAAATGAAGATAGTCAACGAATTATTGCGTATTATCTGAAACGCAAGAGTGATATTATGTTCACGCGCGGAAAAATTGCGCAATCTGTAGAGTTGGAAGAAAAGTCTTTTTCAATCGTACAGGATATTGCGGAAAAGAATCCTACGGACAAAAATCAAGGAAATTTAGCAGCAAGCTATGGCCGGATGGGAAACAGACTGGAGGTACAAGGAAAGCTTGACAGTGCAATGGAAATGTACCAAAAGAGTCTTGAAATCCATGAAAAGTTATGTGCTAAGCTTGGAACAGCAGAATGGCAGCGAGCACTGGCGGTAAGTTATGGTGATGTGGGGAACATTCTAGAAAGCCAAGGGGATCTTTCTGGTGCGATAGAGATGTACCAAAAAAATCTTGCCATTCTGGAAAAACTAGATGCTGAGCTTAGCACACTGCAATCACGAAGAGATTTAGCTGTAAGCTATCGCCGAGTGGGCGATATATTGCGAGCGCAGAGAGATTTTACTGGCGCACTGGAAATGTACCAAGAGAGCCTTGCAATTTGCGAAAAACTGAGTCTTGAACTTGGCACACCACAGTCCCGGAGAGATTTAGCTATGAGTTATCGCCGAGTGGGTGATATATTGCTAACACATAGAAATTTTACTGGCACGTTGAAAATGTACCGTAAGGACCTTGCGATTTGCGAAAGCTTGAGTCTTGAACTTGGCACACCCAGTGCATATCGAGATGTGATGATAGCCTGCACCAATAATGCATTTATCCTGTCTGAGCAAGAAGAATATGAAGAGGCGCTTCTATTTGCAAAAAGGGCACTGACTATAGGTGAGGCTCTGGCCGCACAGCTGGATACGGACGATGCACGCAGAGAAGCGGAAGCGATGCGAAACAATTTAAAGATTGTAGAAGCTTATTGCAAAAAGTCCTGACCTTAAAATAGCGTCCCGCCGCCATGTAATACCACTGGCGGCGGGACGCTATTGCTTTTATTGATTTTTTTACTTATTTTCCAAAGTCCGTACAAAATCTTGCGTCAAGGCATCCTTATCGGGATCGTATGGTTTCAGGCGGCAGCGCTCCAGGATAGGACCCTCTCTGTTGGCAAAATCCCGAATGATTTCCATAGAGTCTTTTTTCTCTTTATCGGAATTTTCCGGCGGCTCTGTGACGAGATAATCCAGAAAGGCAAGGCGGAGAAAATCGTCCCGCAAAAGCCATTTACTATCTTGCAAGCAGGCTTCTGCGTATTTTACACGATTATTGAGCTGTTGTCGTCTACTTATGCCATCGTTCTTAGAATTTTGAATCACAGCAAGCTCTTCGTAAGGGTACAGTGCAACAAACTTTGCCACCATAGAATCTTTTATTTCTTTATCCCACTGCAAAAATTCTTTCCACCCATTACTACCCTTTTTAAAGCTTGTGTTATGATCCAAGCTCAATAGCTTATTCCCATAAGCACGGTCAATTCTATCATATTGTTCTTCGTATGTAGTTTGTTCAGCATCACCATTCGCCATTCGAATCTTTGCCTGTAAATACAGATCAATCAAAATCTTCCGTATTTCAAACAGCTGACTGCTATAGACAACAATATTGGTCATCCGTTCGGACTGCTCTTGCAGTTCTGCGCTGGCTGCTTTGGCTTGCAGGCTGGAGTTTTTCCGCTGTTTTGGCGGATTTATCAGGTCCTGTACCCGCCGCCAGGCAATGTTATCATCACGGCATTGCTGCAAAAAATCTGCTGGTTTTAATTCACTCCATCCGGAATTTGTGTAGTTGTACCTGTAGAATGCAGTCTGTTTCAATTCTAGTATGTCTGGCTTGTCTGCTTTGTTCTGTGGAACAATTTGACTTTGTACTTCATAAATTTTTTGCAGCGCACGGGCGTGGAGGTAGGCGCTATCATCAAAGTGATCTGCTGCGTAGGCTAAAATAATTTCATTCGTATTGTATGCCAGCCCGGAAAGCCCACTGTCCTTCAGCAGTTCATCAATTTCAGTACTCCTCATTCCAAGCGCAAATCCAAGCTGAATCAGAAGTGTCCGCATATCCTCCGCAGAACCGTACAGCGGGTCATCCAGTCCTAAAATCAGAAAGAACAGATGGCGGATCACGCGATAAGGTAGCTTTTCACTCCTTTTGTTTGGGGCATCCAGCCAACCCAAACCGCATTCCCAGTTCCCAAAAAATTCACTGACAACACGTATAGTCTCCGAATTCGGAACAGGATTGTTCTTGATTGTGTTTGCAAGCTTCTTATCTTCTACCGTGGTGTATTCATCATTTTTTATGCCATTTGCAACAAAATTTCGCGCTGCATTCAGATACTCATTGACCTGATCTTTTGAACTGAGAAGTATCCGCAGTATGGGTTCGTTATACTCTTTGATTGCCTGCAGCAATGGAGCATCCGCAGACTGCTCAGACATTTTTGACCAGCCTGCTTGCAATTCATTACCATCAATTTCTTTCACAAGGTAACCATCCCAGTGGGATGTGGCATAGCCAAATTTATGTTCATCCCCACAGGTCACTTGAACTTTCAGAGGGTAGATGTACACTTTGACCCAGTCTGTGGAGGCGTTCTGCAGTACCAGCAAAAATGCGCCAGCAACCAGTTCATCCAGCGTCGGCTCGGTCATTCCGAGCTTTTCCTTTAGTCTGCCGATAAGCCCATCCTGTACGGAACACACATAGGCACGGCCCCATTCTGCAACAAGAAAATCCTCGGCGCTTGCCTTTATATTTTTCTGTGTTTTACCATCTTTCGTGTCCCGCTCCGCATGGATTAGTCTCGTGTTATATAACCATTTTGCTGTAACTTCTTGTGCCTTTTCTTCCTGTATTCCGTATTTTATCAGAATCTCCCGTATCGCTTCGTCCGCTTCCCGGTCTTCCATCACACCATTGTAGGCTTTTATTGCAATATCCTGTATCTTTTTCAGCTCGGATTCCATGCCTTACGCCTCGCTTTCTGCGGCACAGCAGATTTTCTCTGCCGCTTTGCCCATATCGGCAGCATCGACCAGAAGCACGCCTTGCGAACGGCAACGGTCACGGAACGCTTTTTTGTCGCCTGGCTGCAATTCCGAACAGACCAGAACCGGGATTGCACCCACGTGCAGGCTGGCAGCACGGATAGCTATTTCGTCCACAAACGCGATTTCCAACTGACGGCACGCTTTGCAGCTGATAAGCACCAACTTTTCTTTATCCATCACGGCCACAACGTCCAGCTCATTGAGCGTGCCGCTGCCCCATTTGTATTCGTAGCTTATCTTCTCATCGCTGAACCGCGTATTTCCCTGCAGATTGGCAAATACGCCACCTTCCAGCGCATTGCCGAATTTTTGCAGCAGCGCTGGGATTTCCGGTGTCATGCCGGAAATTTCCAGCTTTCCGTACACAAGCGCAGACTGCAAACAGCCCTGCGTTTGCAGGAAATCCACAACGGCCTGCCGTGCAACCGGCACACGCACAACCGCGGGCTCCGTGTGGATGACGAATACATTCCGCTCCGTGCCGAAGTCTTTCAGCACGCTTTTGCCGTCAATGCAGTTTTTCAGGGCATAATCCAGACTTGCCGCGCATTTCTGCCCGGCCATAAACGCGATTTTTGCCTGTCCGGCTTTTACCATGCTCGTCAGATTCCGAATATACTTGTATTTCTGCAGCTTGCGCAGCAGCGGTTCCAGTTCTTCCCACCGTTCTGTCGGCATGGTGTAGGTCTGCATTTGTGCATCCGGGCCAGCCATCTGTGAGAAATAAGTTGTCGACTGCTTGCTGTACGCCTCGGCAAAATCCCGGCAAATGTCGTAAAACGCTGCGCGGCCAAAGTTCTCCAAAATTTGACGATACAGAGTATTTACTTTTTCATAGTCAATTTTTGTCTGCGTATCTTCCTCTTTGTGCGGCATCGCACCGGAAAGTCGGAACAACCCGTCCACATCCCATGGCTGGGGGATTGGCAGCTGCGCGGGCACCTTCCCTCGTAGTGCGCGGAAAGTTCCGTCCCGCTTTACGATCATATCACATTCGGCATAGATTCCCGCAAGGGTACACAAGTCTTCTTGTCCATTTGTCAGGTCCAGAATCTCCACGCCCTGCAGTATCTGCTGCATGGTTTCTTCCGGGGCTTTGTTGGCCGGAACAATTTTCACCTGTAAGCCGTTGCACGCTGGAATTTCTGTCTGTGCCCCCGCAATAAGCCGCAGTTCCACAGCATCCGCGCCAGCCCCGTAATGATGCAGGGCAGCCGCCGCATCCTCGGCAATATGAATGTATTTTTCCGCGGCACCATCGGTATCTGCCTGTGCTATGTAAATCAGTTTGGAGACTTCAAAAGCCCGTGCCGGGGCAAGATTAGCCCGCAGGTCCTCCGTTCCCAGCAGCTTGGCCAGCACCATCGGCTTGGCCCGCAGCTGGAAGCCAATGTTTTCGATAAGGACATTGTCCAGTGACTTTGGCTCCACGGGCGAAATGCTGTACAAAATGGCAAACAGATTTTTGTTCAGAATTTCCAGCTGCATCACTGCCACGTCCGATGCCGGGAGTTGCTCTTTCAGGAAATGCTCCATCCGCACATTCTCGATCTGATAGTAAGCGGCATCGGCCTGCCGTGCCTCCGGGCTCAGCAGCTTTTGAATGCAGTGCAGCAGGCTTTTTTTGTGGGTTTCCAGTTCGTTGATTGCCGCGCTGTCCAGCTCCAGGGTCAGTTCTTCCAACGCTCCTTCAAAGGATTTCAGGCCGCGGTGTACCACATCCCGGTTCTTTTTTGCCGTCGCAGCAAACATTCTGGCCAATGCCGCACCGTTGTGGGACAGTGCGTCCAAATCCTGCGGGATTTCTGCGTCCCGGCTGCTGTCGCGCCATTCGACGGCGGTCTGCCAGCCTTCCGGGCGCACCTCGTCCAGCGCACTGGGCACCAGATAGGCGTGATACAGCACGCCATCCTTCTTGAAATTTGTGCCGCTTCCGTTGGCTCCGCCCTTTTTCAGATAGGCAAAATCTTTTTCCGGCAGCGCCCGGGCCCCGTTCAGAATCTTGCTGGCAACCCAGCGCCGGTGTTCAACCCAGGCAAGCTCTTTGACTGCTGTTGGTTTTTCTTTTAGTGCCCTCTCAAAATTATAGCCATCTTTTTCCGGATCATCCGTCCAAGGGACGTTGATAGAAAAAAGCCGACACTTTACGGCTAATGCAGTGTCGTAAGACGCAGATTTATTATAGAAGTTTTCAAAATTGTGCTTGATCTCTAACAAACTGCTGGATGGATTTTTCTGCCGTTCATACAATAAGTGCGCATTGAATGCAATCCTTTCCGCGGTTGCAGAGTAGGCATCTTCAATATCGTCTGGGGTTAAGCGGACAAACACACAGCCTTTGTCCAACTCTGCATATAGGCTCTGCCCACCCTCTACACAGGTATAGGCACACAGACATTTTCCTGCTTCCGGAGCGGGTACAGCTTTTGCGATTTTTCTTGCTTCCGTATCATCGTCCAGCAACACCAATACAGACCCTGGTGCAAACTGCGCAGCTGCTCTTCGGACGGTTTCTGCTTCCGGCTGGATGTTCAGCCAGCTCACTGCTCCCAGCTTCTCTTTCCAGTTGTACGGACGCGGCTTGTCCTGGTAGCAGAACCAATCTTCCGCATGGTCAATACCGCGCATCCAGTCACTGACCACAGCTTCCGCCTGTGGGGCTGCCGCCAGCACATGAACCTGATGTCCCAGTACATGGCAGCTGCTGAATACTGCATTTATGGCCTGCTTCAGTATGTTGCTTTTTTCTGCAACGATCATTACGCGGATGTCTTGATCTTCGGCATTACCATAGGCAAAAAGCGGCCACTTGTACAGCAACCCCGCCAGCGCATCCGAAAGATGCTCCTGCATTTTGCGGCGTCTGTCGGCAAGCTGTTCTGCCGCGGAAGTCTGCGCTGCATGCAGGACTTTTTCCATCATAACTGCAAACGCTTCCGGGGCCTGCATACGATGCTCTGGCTCATAAACAAGTGCTCGTGCCAACAAACTTCCCAGCGCTGTCCGCTGTTCGTCTGTCAAGACAGCCCCAAAAGGCCCGTTCTGTAAAGCCTCTGCATACCCCTGTGCCGTGTCAAGCCATACCAGCTTTTGCGTCAGGCAATAAAACAATGTAGCCGCCATTGCGTAGACATCCGCTGACTCTCCAATGTTCCGGCGTGCGCTGGACATATATCCGCCAAGTTCAGGTGCTGTAAAGCCTGCAGAGAATGGCAGCATCAGGTCTTTGCTGCCAACCTGACTTTTCAGCACAACAGACTCTACGTCAAACAGACTTACTGTGTCCAGAAATGCATCTTTGCGTAGGCCGTTGGGGGTGCTCCGATAGACCATCAGGATATTTTCCGGCTTGATGTCCAGCAGCATGGCCCCTGCGGCACAAAGCTGTGCATCGGCGCAGGCCAGCGCATAAACCGTGTTCAGAATCTGCCGCAGCGAGGTCGATGTCGGATTGGCCCACGCCTGCTCTTTACAAAATTGAGCCAGCGTCTCTCCGGAATAGCTCTCTGCGGTGAATATGTAGGGCACCTTCCCGCAGGTAAAAACCTCCATATTCGGGATAAAATGGCGCAGGCCCAAACCCTCTGACTTGATTTCATGCAAAAGGCTGTCTACTTCTTCCAGGCGTTTTCGCTGGCCGTCCCGCAGCTCCGCGGGGATGGCCAGCGTACCGTTCGGCTTTCTGCGCACGGTCATATAGCGCAGCAGCATGGAAAAATTGTAGCTCGTGCCCGCTGTAACCTGTGGGTAAAACTCCTTCAGCACGCCCGTGACGCGGCTGCCGTCCGCCCGAACCAGTACGGCATCATACACAAGTGAGGTTCCGCCCGCGCCGATCAGCTCCCGAATCAGGAATTTACCGCCTTTTCCGTCGATGTTCAGTTCTGCCCCCTGCACAAGCGGTTCACGCTTTTGCAGGGCTTCTTCTTTTACATAGGCCATAGCCGTCTCCTTCCGTTACTTGGCCGTTTCTTCCTGCGGCGGGGTGATGGTATAACCGAGCTTGACGAGTACTTTCAGCGTCTCAAAGGCCGTGTTCAGGTCATACGCTTTTTCGTTGTCGGAAAGTTCTTCAAACGGAACCATACAGGGGGTTTCCTTCCTGGCGTCATCCCTTGCCGGGCCATAGGTCCAGCCCTCCTGGATGCGGCCGACCGCCCAGACGTTATGCACATTGGCGCTCAACAGATTGGCCAGCTTTACAAGCTCCGGGGACAGCGTCACATCAGAGGTATCAATGGGATTGGGAATATAAGTTTTATCCATAGTATTTTTCTCCTTTTCTATGTAATTGTTTTTTGTTCTTCGCCTTTATGGCATTATGCTGCCAGACTATCGTCACAGTCGATGCTGACAAGCAGTTCTTTTCCATCGTGCGGCAGCTTCAACACAGTACAGAGCACTTCAGTCTGTTCACTTATGCCACCAAAAAACGCGACAGCACTCTCCCCTGTCTCCAACAGCAGATGGCAGACTCCTGCTCTGTTGCTAACAACAACACCACGCACGCAATCCCGCACCGAAAGTTCAGTTTCAAAATTCCACATAGTCAGCTTCTCCTTTCCGAATGGCTGTGGTTGCTTTCCATGTGGATATGGTAGCATTTTCGGGGAAGGAGTGCATGAGGTGTGGAGAAAAAAATCAAGTTGGTTGGTTATAGAATATTTTTTACGCCGCTTACAATAAAAAATAAATAATCGTCCTCATGTAGGTATTATAACACACGCTTAGGCGTTATAACATTGGCAACCAAGCCTTTTTCAAATGTATCTTGTGCTCATAAATCAGTTTTTCTCTCTTAACGCAAGATTCGCCAATAGCCGCTCAAAACTTCCTTTCGGAAGTTTTCCTGGCTGGCAATCTTGATGAGGGTTCGGTTTCATATCTGCCTCACCTCTAAAACAATATATTGCGATATTTGGTTTTATCAAACTCAAAACTTTTTAGCAAGTCAGAAACCATCTCGTGGTGTGTAATTTCTGAGGTACCATCACTAGCTTCTATATTTAATTCAGGCTTTTCAAGGATAAACAAATGGTTTATCGTCAGATTTTTTTGCAGTAGGCGGATCAAGTTTTGACCACAAGATGAAAAAACCTCACTGTCACTGGAATTGTAAAAATAAATATCACCAATGTCTGTGGTAAGAGTAATACCCCACCACTGCCGGTTTGAGCACTGGCACTCTGGCAATGTGTGCATTGTAAAAAAATCTTTGAATGCAGTAAAAATATTTGCCGTTGCGTCTGGAGAAAGAAGCTCTCTCGTTTCTTCTGTATCTAAAATATTAGATTTTTCAAAGCGAACGCTGCCATCACGGCTTATTTCCAGTGTTTGCTCTTCAGTCACACGGGAAAAGCTCATTCTTGGAGCGCCTGTTTTTATTTTGAGTTTTACTAAATTGCCCTTGAACAATTTGTTACTATGAAACGGAAAATCACACACACAAATCACCATCCAAAACAAAATATGGAATTTTTAGGAAGAAATGGTTCCAATGCTCAGTAGTGTCTGCGCAAGCGCTGTTGACGTGTCAACGATATACACAGCTCGGTTTTGCTCTTCATCGTACGACCTTAGCGGCGTAGGAAAGGTTGATAACCCTAAAACTGTAGAGATAGCTTCTTGCGGAACTCCCCTTTCAATCAGAGCACTTTGCACCACCTGTGCTCTTGAAATTGAGAGCTGCATGGACGTATCCGAATCGTTACTTCCAACTGCCGCAACAGATCCGGCAATCAAAAATTGACCGTCGTTGGTACTGGCTGCACAAAGCTGTGCAGCTGCTTCATCCAGGGTTTGCCATGCAGCGCTCGGATTGGCAAAATCGGCACTATCGGCGTTAAATGCCAGTGTCTGTGTGTCTAGGGTCAGGGTTGGTTCCTCTGCCTTAGCTGCATCTGCAGAGGCATCGGGAAGGACGACCGCGTCAGGTTCCACATTAACCACCTGGATGGGGGGAACGTCATCGGCAGCAGCAGGGCCCGTTAACATGTCTTTTTTAAAGACTACGCTTTTTGCACCACACGCATCGAAATATGCCTGCCAGAAAGAAAGAAGACGGCTCTCCATGGAGGGAGATAAACTTTTTTGAAGGCCGCTGGTAGAGGTTAAGTATGCCCAAGTGACGTCTACATCTTCTAGAAGATCCGCCGAAAGGTAATTAAGCTTTAGGAGCTGACTGATGATCTCGTCAATGGAGGTAGCATCGCTCCAGAAAGGCGTCTCGGCAAAGTTTAACATGGGTGCCGTATTCAAGCCATTACAAAGGAGCATCAGGTGACGGGCCTGTGTATCAGAGGCCTTTAGCTCATTAGCCGCAAGTAAAATCGCTGAGAGCAAATCTGTGTCGGCATCGTCCGGCCTTGCATCGATGATTGAAGTACAGATTTCTTTGTACCATTTTTTGGACTCTGCAGTTGCATAAGTCACGTTTTTGGCGGTAGAGTCAAAACTAAATGTTGTGATTGACGGATTGCCGTCTGGCACGATAAGAATACTCCGGTCACCGTCTTGTGGAGTATCCACAAACGAGGCAATAGCGCTACTATTCAACGCTGGTACGTTCGCCCCGTTCAGAACAATAAACGCCGTTGTAGTTGTGAGGTGTTCATCCTGACTAGCCGCTGTACGGTTGGTGCTGCAGCCGCAAAGGGAAATCGTGATGGCCAGCAGAAGAATAGTAGAGACCCATTTTTTAAAAGAAATAGCATTCATAATCAAAAATCCCCCTATCGTTGGTTTCCCCATTCAGTACACATACACTCTACCACCATTCAAAATCACAGTCGATAAAAGCGGAGAGAAAACTTGTGCAGGGAAAGCTATCAGGCTGTTAAATCAAGCGAAATGCCCGGCATGGAGTTTGAATCCGCAGTGGGAGAAGCTTCAGGTACTTCTTTGACGGGGTTGAGGTTGCCGTCCGCAGCCGGATCCCATGCAGGGAACAGCGCCTTTGACGTAGTAGAAATCTTTTGACGGGCGGTAGACCAAAAACTGTCAGACAAACCAGCTTGTGCCAAGAGCGCATTAGCGGCTTCAGACGTCCCCAATTCTTCAGCAAGGTAAATTCTGGCCTCATTAGTTGCTTCATTTACCTTACTCATCAATAAATTGTAGACGCGGTCAGCTTCGACATTTTCGAACTCCATAATGTCCAATTGAGCAAAGTCGCGATTGACTTTATCAATGGTATTTTTTACGCTTGCAATATCCGAACTGATTTTAAGTTTTTCATCGAGAAGGCGCTGAATTTGTTCACCCTTAGGATCCCACCCCACGGACGTAAAGAATGCAAGGGCGCTGCTCGCAATAGGGATAAGAAGCCGACCATAGAAAGGAACATCCCCATCACTGGCCTGTTGACTCAAAACAGGAATCGCCATTAGCAGATATACAACATATGCGATAAGAAATGTGACAAGCAAACCAATCCCAATAAAGCGGAAGTTGCCTTTTGTGGTACCGGTAGCCTTGCGGTATTGGTTCAGAACAGTTCCTAAAAAGAACATGGATACGTCAAGCCCTAAAACAACGATAATACTGACAGATACCCCTCCCCAGAAAGTGTCATTTAAGCTCAACTGCGTGTAATAGTTGAGCTGAGTCCAGTCACACATAACCGCAGCTATCGTAGTAAGAAGAGAAAAAATACGGAAGCTCTTGACCGTATGTCGTACTTGCTGCGTGCGGCTCATTGTCTTAGGAAGCGCTGCGTTGATGTAGTGTGGAATGTACATAATATTCTCTCCTTCATTCAATGGTTGGTCAATTTGTCAATTTCTTCTTCGACTTCTCGCAACTGGAGTTGCCGCAGCTGGAGAAAGGACTCCATTTCACGTTTCTGATGTAGTACATCGGAATGAATCCTGTATGCAGACAGCAGGTTGGCATTATGCCGAGCCAATAACTTCTCATAGAAAAATCGTGCGGCCTTTAGCTCGGTGATCCTGTCTAGCGCTTTAGCGCTTGAGACACTAAGATTCATATCCGAAACAGCTTTACGTGCCTTTTCAAGCACATCGTGAACCTCTGCATCCGAAAAGATATCTGCATAGCCGTTCGGAACACTGGTACTGTCGCTATATCCAAACAAGAGATGATGGATCACATAATAGTGCTCCGGACCCTCTTCGACCCAGCTTACTGGCACTTGTTTGACTTTTTTGGCAAACGGCAATTTCAATTTATCGAAGATATTCATGATAACGACCTCCTTTTGCGATAAGCGATTTGACTGCTGACAAGTATAAATTTATCACCCTTCCGGATAACCCGCCACCAGCGTGGAGAGAAAAAACTCACGCTGCATCAGTGCTGTAATTTAGCCCATAGCGGCGCGCAATTGCCTGTGCATTAAACACATGCGGGGTTAACCGTGGGATTTCTTCAGCAATGACGCGAAAACTGGTGCCCTTACAGTATCGGGATAGCATAATATTGATTTTGGTCAGCACCTCCTTTACCTCGTTATCTGTCAGGTCAATCATTTCCAGCATGCTGCTTTCCATCTCAGCGGCTTTTTCTTCTGCTGCTTCCTTTTCTGCGGTAGCCTGCGCCTGCTGCTCAGCCGCGCGGCGCGCATTACGGGCCTCTTCGGTTGTGGAAATTGTTTCCGCCTGGTGTTCCGGCATGGGCGCAGCACTTTTTTTACGGGCAGCTTCCAGTTCCAAGCTCATCGGATGAAGCGTTTTTAGTAGATAAGTCGTTGCTGCCTGCTCATACAAAGTGGCCTCGCGCGTGGTCCGCTCAATAAAACCACCTGCGCACTGGTTGCTTTTACTCTGAACCTTTACTTTGCGGAGTACAGCATCCAGCAGGCCACGGAAGGCAGGGAAGAGGGGATCAACCCAAACCGGCTTTTCAATCCCACTTTTTTCTTTGACATACTTGATCATTTTTCATTCCTCCTGTTTCTTTTTTTTCGCTGCGGTGTATTTATATTACTGCAGATTTTTGGGGAAAACTATGGAAGTGGAGAGAAAAAAGAACTTTCTATTTTTCATCTTCTTTATCCTCAATAAAGTGGTGCAGAATACTGTCCGGGTCTTCCCATAACATCCGTAGATACGCGATAAATGCGCCAACCATGAGGTACTGAAAAAGCATCGGCGGCACGGTTGAAATGAATTCATTTATGATACTGGTTTGGATATTGGGAGCAAACAAAACCATTTTCATCTGCGTGAATAAACCGCCGCAGAGAATAATGACGACACCGATTTTTTGAAGCCTTGTCGGTGATAGAAACCATAATTTTGCGGCAACACTGGTACTGTAAATAAGTGTTGTAATGAACAAACCCAGAATCACTGCAAACAATCTCGGAATTTCTAAAGAAAAAGCTCCAACAATGGCAAGCCGCAGCAGCACAATAAGATTTAGTTGAACACACAGCGGAATCGTCTCAACAAAGAACGATGCATGAGGGTCTTCAAACAACGTCTTAAGTGCAAGGCGGATCCATCCGCAGCGGGTAAACGATTCACCATTTCCAACAGGGACAAGTTCGTTCTTTTTCATAGTGGACTCCTTTTTCGAATTTTTCCGGCCGGTATCATCCAGTATAAACATTCTGGTGAAGAAAACACGCAGGGTGAAGATATAAAACGATCATACGATTTATATCTTCACCCTGCGTGCTTTTTTTCAAGGGTTCCGGTATCATGGCATCATGATAATTATTTAGGAGGCAGCGCTATGAAAAAATGTAATAATCCATACTGTGAATGCGAGCAAACATTTTCAGATGACACGAAGCTCTGTCCGTTCTGTGGGTCTGAATTAACTCCTGTGGAAAATACAGCCCACTCCCGCATGCACACGGCAGATGAACTACTTGATTTTCCAGCTTCTCCCCCAGCTCTGCCACTCGTAACGGCCGGTGTATTAGGGCACACGGTAGTACGTGGAAGCGTGCTGGAGATCGATCATAGCAGTCTCTTTTACAGCGGATTTCATAAGTGGTGCAATGCAATTTTTTGTGGCGAACCCTGGCAGTTCGCACACCAATCGCAGGCGTACACCCTGAGACTTGAGGAAATCAGTCCAGATAATATTCCCGGCCGCGTGATAGATATCTGCGCGTTTGGTGATTTTCTGGGTCGCTTTTCCATCGGTGATGAGTTGGAAGTTCATTGTACCGGCACAAAAAATCGCCGCATTGCAAAAAAAATCATAAACAAGACAACGGGAAGTTTAGTACGGCCCGGGCTGCAAATCCCGGCACTGTTTATTCGGTTATTCAGTTTAATTGCAGCTTTGGTGGTCATTTGGCTCGCAGTAACTGGCATCAGGCTCGTAACCTCCGGCGCAATCGTTTCTTTGGTGTTTGGGGCTGTTGCTACTCTGCTGGGGCTGGTGTGGCAACTGCTAGCAGCGTTTGGCGGCAGCATCCTGGGTTTAATTGGAATTGTCATTATCATACGTTCGTGCCTACCCCGCAGAAAATAATAGAGTAGAAAGGAATTTACATATGTACAGAGAAGACTATCAACGCGCCGCACAGGCAGCCAATCAGCTTCTGCGAAGCAAGAACAATCGCTATCTCGACAGCCTTGACGCAGGCAACCTTGGCACTACACAAGCCATCGAACCGCAGGTGCGCAGTTGGAGCAAGCTTTGTGGCTGGCGGTTGACCGAGGATCCGCAAAAAGACGCGCAGTTGCCCGTGCAGGCCGCTGCGCATTGGCTTCGCACCGCTGCCCTGAACGGCAGTGATGCGGTTTTTTACCTGCAAAAAGCTGAGAACAATCTTTCTCTGTTATACGGCAGTGCACAGCCGCCCACTTTTTCCTCACTGCTGCCCGGCTGTCGGATGGAGCTGGTTCCATGTTTTTCGCCGGCCACGTACCAGATAAGCGGTATTTTAGTTGGCACACTGCATACTGAACGGCTGGCTGACGCCGTTGCGGCCGACACAGCCCTAAGGGACATCTATATTGCTGTGCTCAGCTTACCGTTGTCGGACAGAAATGTAGAGCAGCTTTTACAAAAGGATTCGGCACTTTTGGGGCAGCTGCGCGCCTATGCCACCGCAGACTATGTTAGCGGAAGTTCTACACGGCGGGTAGTGCAAAGGCCGGTCGGCAGCATTCCGCAGGCCGTAACCTGCCTGGAAAATGAAATAGATAACCTCCGTAAAAACCAGGGAACAGGGTTTGCCTATACAGCCATCCGATTTGGCGCAGCATCACAAGAACAGTATCGTCGGCTTCTGGCGCTGCTGACTGGTGCAATGCAGTCTGAAAATACAGAAGCTTCCTTTGAGCCGGTGCGCTGGTTCACTTTGTCTCCCACTGTCAGACCGTTGGCTATCCCCACCGCGGTGGAGCAGAACAAGGTCTTGCACATTGTTAGCCTGAACACTCTTCAGGATGCAGCAGTTGCCTGCACCCCGCCACAGCGCAGTTATCCTGGCTTCTGGTTGGAAGGTCAGAGTGATGAGCAGCTCTTCCCGGCAGTTGAAGCATTCCACAGCAGCGGCCTTGCAATGAAGATTGGAACTGCGATTGAAACCAGTGAACCGGTCATGCTTTCGCAGAAAAACATGCTGGGGCACATGCTGGTGGCCGGCGGTGCAGGCAGCGGCAAAACAACCACAATCAAAACGCTTCTGCTGGATGCGTACAAGAAGGGCGTTTCCTTCCTTGTCATAGAGGGTGCAAAAAAAGAGTACGCCGCTCTAAAAAGTGTCGTTCCATCGCTGAAAGTCTATGGTTCCGGCATAGATAGCCTACCGCTTCGTGTCAATCCTTTGGAGCCGGAAATCATGACCCCGGTTTCTGAACATATCACCGCCGTAACAGCGGCCCTATGCGCGGCTTCCGGAGGTGAGCACCCGCTGCCGGAGGTATTAGAAGGCGTTTTGGAATATACTTATCTTCAAAAGGGCTGGCGGTGCAGCGACATTGCGCATTTTGACTCGCACCGCCCATGGCCAACGTTACAGGAGTCTCTTGCTAATGTTGACGTCTGGATGCAAAAAAATGGGCAGTACGGCCCAGAAGTCAAACAAAATATCACTGCTGCTGCAAAAATGCGTCTGCGCAAACTCTGCACAGGCACATTTGCCGCGCTCTTCAGCCAGCGCACTGGTCTGACGGCAAAAGATTTGACGAGCGGCCCTGTCGTTCTAGAAATGTCGGATTTCTCCGGGCAGACCGCTGCATTTTTGAGCACCGTCCTTTTGTTCCGATTGCAACGGTACTTTATGCAGCAGGAGGAGACCCACGAACTAAAGCAAATCGTCGTTGTGGAGGAAGCTCACACAACATTTTCTAAAACATCAGACGAAACCGGGATTTCGGCATCCAATAACCGCCTTCTGGAAAAGCTTTTAGCAGAAGTACGTGCTTTTGGTGTCAGTATCTTAATCAGCGACCAGAGGCCGAGCGCATTGGCCGAGGGCATTCCGGCACTGACGCGCGTCAAGCTGGTTCATGCACTGGACGGTGCACAGGACCGCAGTCTAATGGCTGATTCCATGAATATGAACGAGCGCCAACGCCGTGAAATTCTCAATTTACAAGAGGGCGAGTCAATGCTGGCAGTCCGCGGAGAACGAGGTCTTATTCATTTGAAAATTGATCCGCCTGTGACAAATCACGATTTCAGTGCGGCCTGTCTGCTCTGCAGCAGTGGAACGCGCTGCCGAAGAAACATTGTTGATCCGCTGCTTGACCGGGTATCAATCGCTGAGCTCTATGAGTTATCTGCCTGCATAGCGGCCAGTTCGCTGGATGGCGCATGCATTGCAAGCGCTATGGACCGTCTGTTAGATAAATGCGGCGTAAAGGCCAGCGTAAGCGTTCGCCTTTGTCTTCTTGGACTTCTGTTGCGCCGCACCGATGTTCCGGAGCAACAGTCGCGCGTCATTACAAGGACATACCAGATGTATCAGCAAGAAGGGAGTAAACAATGAATGAGTTTTCTGAGACCAATGACACCAGTTCTGAAACCCGTGATGCGCAGCCCGAGGGCACATCATTTTCGGACACCTTCGAGGGAATAGAGACTTCCATGGAATTTTCCAATCGCGACGGTGAACTCCTGCCAAGTGGCAGCACTGCACTGGAGGAGGATTTTGGTATAGGGGAAAGCGATGATTTTGAGATTACAGACATCAATGCACCGTCATTAGAGCTGTCAGAAGTGAAAGAGGCTGAGGACCTTCGTGACGATGCTATTGCAAGGATCCTTGAGCAGGACAGTACATATTTACTGCCTGACAGTCTTGCCCGGCTTGAGGGGCATCAGGAAACGATTTCTATTGTTCCTTATAATAATGATGGTGTTTACGGCTCGCATAATTATGAACACGGCAAAACGGAAATAGAACTCATTAAAGCCCTGCCTTCAACTATGCGTCTTACGGCCATACACGAATATGAACATGTCGCTTCCTACCACAACGAGATTGTAGAAAAGCATCACAACAGCACACTGCACACAGTCCAGGTCGGTTTGCGAACCAAAGAGTATATTGTGGATCGCGATGGTGAACGTCTGCTATACCGCAATGAGGGCGAAAATTTAAACGAGGGCCTTACCCAGTATCTTACCGAGGACAAGCTTTCCGCCGAAGAACTTTCGATGGCGCAGGCAATGAGGATCTACCCATTTGCCACAGAAGCTGCTGCCAGTCTTTCAGATATTCTGGGAAGCGCCTCCATCAGAGAGGACTTCTATGAAGGTACAAGTCACATCCGTGATGCACTTGATGAGACACTTGGCCAAGGCACATTCCAGCGGTTCTGTTCCTGTCTCGATCAAGCTTCCGAATCTCCGGAATCTGACCAGCGACGCGAGGCCATGCGAGAAGCCAATAAAATTTTAAATACCCTGGCTGCCCGAAAGGCGGCTGAAAAGCAGAACAAGGAGGCTTGAAACACAATGGAGAACACATTGTTTGCCTATTTTGAGAATCAACTCTTTCCCTCTCCGGTGCAGCCGCAGCTGCGGGATAGCCTGCAACTGTTCTTGTATGACTGCTGCATTCCAAACAATGGTGACACCCCTTTTTATCGGCGTGTCGTACAGCGAAAACTGGATACCATTCCTCAGGATGACCGTGAGCGCTATTTTCAGCATTATGCCCAGCTGCACACTGTACAGGTGATTGCGGAAAATTTCTCCATCACTGGACAAATCGCTGAAAAAGACCGCCGTATTTTGTGCGGTCTGCTGCCAACATTGGAGCGTGCTGGGTTGCTGCGGTATGTTTCGCCGCTTTTGTGGAAGCAGCGCTAATATTATGACCTAATGCCATAGGTCACTATTTAGAATAAAATCTTTTCCTCCTGAACGGCCCTACTGTATAGATGTAAGAACAAAATAAGTGTAAACCATCTTATGATTACAAACAGCAAAGCGTTGTTTTTTTTCTGCTCTTTTCTATTTTTGCATCTGTTCCAGTATTCTTTTTAAAAGGGCGCTATACTGGCGGCGCTGGTAGCTTACAGCCGCCGCTGTCACATGCTGGTAAGCGGCCACGCTGCTGTCCTGCAGCGGGTGGGCCGGGGGAATGTCCATCAGCAACCGCAGGCATTTCGGTTTGTTCGGTTCAAACAGGTAATCTATGTAACTCTTCACAAAGATCTGACCCCATAGCAGATTCTCCTGCTTTTCCAGCAGGGCACAGTACTGCTCGGGCGGCAGCTCCGGCTTTGCGGTACACATGGGGCCAAGTACATCGGTAGTAAAGAAAAGCCGCGGATATTCTTTTATATCCCTGCTGGCGAATAGAGCGATGGCGCGCATGGCTTCGGTCGTGCGCTCCAAGCGATCCTGTATATTTTCCTGATTTGGGTCGGCCATATCAAACCCAGGGCTGTCATTCTCATCGTCTTCGGAGCGGTTCAGTGAGACTGTGCGCCGCGCAGCCGTAGCATTGCGCACAAGCGATTTTATGGAGTCCACATCCACATCCAAAATCTCGGCGGCGCGCTCATAGAAGGCCGCCGACAGCGCAGACGGGTCAATCCCCTGCTTTTCGCACAGTTCACAAAGACGCTTCCAAAGGCGCACCTCTCCACGTGTCAGGCGGACATCGCCCTGCTCACGCATGGATTGTTTGTTTACAGATTCATGCATAGCGTTGGCATAGATTGCATCAAAATACGCCAAAAACGGCTTGCCGGAATTGGCGTCATATTTGGAGACGGCCTTGCACATCGACTCGGTAAATGTTAGGGTATCCAGCTTTGTGCGCAGTTTGCTACGGCGGGTGTAGCGGGCATCCAGCAGGGTATCCTCATCCTGTAGCATGGCGTTTGTATCGGTATGCTCCAGCCGGTTCTCAATCTTGGAAAGGAACTCTTTGAATTGGAACACCAGCAGATACAGCTGCTGCCATTCGCGGTCATGCTGCAGGCGTTCCTCCGGCGGGTAATTCCATAGAGGGTGGTGCTCGATCTGCTCCCGCAGTGCGGCCTGCTTTTTGGTGTCCTTTGCGTTTTCCGACACGAGTCACACCTCCCGGTCAGGGTGCAGCATCATGCGGATAAATTTCTTCTTGTCCGGCAGATCGTCCTCGGCGGCCATATCTACAATGCCGTCCAGCGTGAACAGTGCGCTGATGTCGTACTGCTGCACCGATTTAACTTTTCCGTCCTCGCGGGTCAGTTCCCGGTAATAGATGCCGCAGACCTCGACTTCATCCAGAATTTTCTCGGCATAGTGCAGCGCCGAGGACAAAACCAGCGGGTAGGTCTTGGTGCCAAAGGTGGCGTCGGCATAGTAGCAGGCATCGCTTTCCATCTCGCCTGTCAGGGCTTCAAACAGGGCCAGCAGCCCATCCCGCTGCTGGTTTTCCGGCGTTGTCAGGTCGGTCAGGGCGCAGGGCAGCCCCAGCCCGTCCAGCTCCCTGCGGAAAATTTCAAGATTCTCGCTGTGGGGGCTGTTTTTCTGCCGCACAGCGATCACCTTGATCTCATCCCCCTGGCGGGCTGTGTCAGCGATCACCGGCGTGATAGGATAATAGTACGGTCTGACCGGCTTTTGGGGGCGGTAGTTTGCCGGCTCCGCTGCGTACCGGGAAATGGAAAAGTTGCTGTCCAGCGGAATGGCGGTGATATAGATACGTTTCATAATACATCCTTTCCTGCCGCCTGTCTGCGGCATGATGTTGTCTGTATTATAGCAAATCTGATGGCCGTTGAATACGACCATCTGTGGCTTCTGCATTTTTTGCGCGTTCTGCGGCGGTTATGGCGCCGATCATCAGCACCATGCCGGTCGCCGCCAGCACAAAGGCCGCCGCCGACCAGATGTCGTCCAGTGTGTTGTACAGGGGGGTGTCCTCCGCCAGCAGGTGCAGCACCTGTTCGGCAAAGGCCATGCCCCAGACCAGCGCCCCCGCAATGACAAAAACCGCCTTGTGGAGCATGCAGAGCTTTGCCGCGCCTTTATGGGCGTGCAGCATCTCCTTTGCGCTGCGGTCAGGAGTGCCGTCCGCCTGATTATACTTTTTGCGCAGAACGGCCAGTGTGACGGGCGGCAGCGCCGCCGCGATCACAAAGCCCAGCAAAAGGGCGGCTGCGCCCGCGCAGAAATCAAGGATGCTTCCCAGGCCGCTGCCGCTCTCCCCCGCCGTCATCAGATCCATTGCAACATCATCTTTTTCGATAAACATATTCTTTTCCTCCTGTTTCCGGCTGTTGTTTCCTTACACAGCTGCAATAGGGGCACGCTTTTGCAAAGTTAAAGAAATTTTTATTTTTTTTCTTTAATTTCTCCGGGCCGAAGCCCTATTCCTTTTATGAACAATTGAACCCCTGCCCCTGCCGTGGTATGATAAGGTGAGATTCTGGGAAAAAAGGAGAATGTCTATCTACTATGGATCTTGACGAGAAGAAAGCGGAAAAACGGGATACTGACAATTTCAAAATCCTGCGGGATGATTTTGTGAGCGGCTTCCGTAATTTCGGCTGTAAGGCCATCGAAGAAATCATTGCACACGAGCCCGCGCTCTCAGAGGAAAGCCGCTGGTGGAGCGACATTAAAAAGTACAACAGCAAAAACGCTCCCAATAGTATTATTGCCACGGACAACAAGGAGATCGATACCGGCAGCTTTGACGCGAGCGGCGTTGCCAAGTGGATGCTGTACATGTATACGGATGGGACGCTGAATACCTACCTGACAGGCGGCTGCAAGGCGGTCTCCATTAAAGACTGTTCTCCCTCCGCCTTCAACAGCGCCCTGAACAGCTACATGGCGCTGCGCAACTACACGGCGCACGCCGGCCCCAATGAAGAAAACCTGGACACCGAGGATTTTCTGAATCTGGCCTGCCTGGTCTGCTGGCTGACCGCGCATCTGTGCTGCACTGCACAGCAGGCGGCCCTGGCCCACATGCGGCAGGTACGGGACGAAATTGCCGAGGAGATCGGCCGGAAGATCGATCCGCGCGACGAGTACGACATTGCGTTTCATCAGGCCAAGCCCTGGCTTGAGGAGCACAGATCCAGGCCGGGGACGTCCGGCGGCAAGGGCGGCAGATCCCGCGCGGCGCACGGCTGCTCTTACGGCGAGGGATTGCCGTTCCCGTTTGAGAACGGTGATGTTGCCACGCCTTTTCCGGTCGGCCCGTGGGAGCGCCCGCGCAACGTACAGGCGATTTTCCCCAGCCAGATCGGCGCAGACTTTCCGCGCGTGTACGAGCATCTCTGCCCCGATATGCCCGGCGCGGAATTGGCGCAGGGGCTTTTGTGCGATGCCACAGGCGCCTATCCTCCGGAGGAGCTGCCGGAGATCGACTATGCAAGCCGCCAGCCGTTCCTGAAGGACATCGAGTTTACCAGAACCAACGGCGGAAAAACCAAAAAGGCGCTTGATCTGCTCACGAAAATTATTTATTACTACACCAAGATCACCTGGACCATTCTCTTTTTCTTTGGGAGCTTCGTCTTCGGCATGCTCGGAGCAAGGTCTTCCCACTGCTTTATGTTGGTCAATCTCCAGGACGGTCAGCGCGATGCCATCGCCCACATGTTCATTGACCGCTGCGCGCATGACCTCAAGAACCGCCGCTATCAGCCGCTGCTGGCGCCCGGCATTGCCCAGACGCTTATTTACTGGTATCTAAGCCTTTCCAAAGACCCCAATTTCTGGCTGACAAGAATCTGCCGTTTCGTCTACGATCCCCTTTCCTGGATCTGCTTTTTTGTGTTTGCCGGGCTGCTGCTGATGGATGCTGTGCATGCCGCCCAGACCTACAAGAAATACCGTCACCTGGAAAACACCCTCGGCGCCGCCGTGTATTTTTATCTGGTCAAGATGGCGCGTATTCCCGGCAAGCTCGGCTTTGCCCTCGGCCTTATGCTGATTATGTCCTACTTTGGGAATTATCCTTACCTGTATCCCATCATGGTAACGGGCTGGCTTGCCATGCAGGCCTGCTGCAGGATGTCGGATTTTGCAGGGGACAAAAATTAAAAGGAGTGAGCAGCTGTGAATGAACATGTTGCCGACGATATGCACGCGTGTATGGTACACGACTTTAATGACTACGAAAACCTTGTGATCTGCCGCAGCCTGGTAGCGCAGCTTTCCGGGCGCCCCCAGCCGCAGGGCATGGACTATGATTCCTACGCAGAGGATCTGTACACGGCATGCGGGTATCATGACTTTTGTCTGCGGGAGCTCCAGCTGTCGCTTTACCCGAAGAAGAAGGCTGCGCCTCCGCTTTACCCGGACGAGGCTTCCTCTTTTACTCGTATGCTCGATACGATCATCTCCTTTCTGTTTCATAGGCTGGATAATGACATCAACCACGTCAAAAATACTCTTTGTGCCGATGATATCAAAACCCTTCTTCTGCTGGTTGAGCTATTTGCGCGCGGCGCATCACGCGGCGAATTTACTAAAATTGATAAATTTACGGTGGGCAAGGCGATCATGGCTTCCTCTTATCTTGCCAAGTGCTACAAATATGGCGTCGGTGTGCCGCAGTCCTTCCATCAGGCCGCATTTTGGGAACAGTACGCCCTTAATCTGAACTACATTTACCGGGAATTCTACAAGGATTCCATCCATGATTCCATTCCTTTTTTCGATACTTCCGACTTACTGAATGAAACCTGCCAGTTGAGTGAATACTGCCACATACAGCGCAATCTGCCGGACGCCCTGTACTCCGATAGCGGCCTATGGGGCGCTATTTCCGACTTCGGCTGCATGCCGGCCGAGCTGGTAGCCCTAAGCAAAGCGGAGAAGCTGAACACGCCCCTTGTTTCCGCCAATTCCTCCCTTGTTATGCAGCTGGTTCAGAATACCTCGCTGGAGGAATTGAAGCAGATGGGGCATATGTACCTGAATTACCTCCGCCGCAATAGCAGCAAAAAACCTGTGGAGGACTGGCAGATGGCCGTAAAATATTATTACGCGGGCGCCGCGCAGGGCGACGCCGAATGTGTCGCCGCCGTCGGCTACTGCTGCGAGATGGACCCCCGCGGTTCAAACCTGCCGCTGGCGCTGGCATGGTACCAGCACGCCGCCAAGGCCGGCAGCGTGTGGGCGATGGAGAAGGTGGCCACCTTCTATGAGAACGGCTACGGCTGCGCCGCCAACCGCGCCATCGCCGATGCCTGCCGCGAGACCCTGAAATATATGCACTAAACAAGAGAAAGTCCCCGGTGAAGGGTTCTTCACCGGGGGCTTTTCCCTGCCAGCTGCGTTATTTTACCTCCAGCAATCCCCACAGGCCGTTCTGCTTTGCCCAGACGCAGCCGCCCTGCGCGGGGGCGAGGTCCTCAAAGCGGCCCTCTTCGATGCAGGGCGTACCGTCGGTGTACAGTGCCGATTTTGCACCGTCCGCCCCCTGCACAACCACGATGCCGGACATATCCGGGAACGCGTAGTCGATCGGCCCGGTCAATCCCTGAGCATCCATCTCGGCTTGATACACGCAGGGAATTACTTCATTGCCGCTCTTGTCACAGTAGCCCCAGTTTCCTGTCTCATCCTGCACAGCGATCAGATCGCTGCCATACATGCAAACGTTCTGATACTGAAAGTCCGTCAGCAGGTTCCCGGCGCTGTCCGCCACTGCATACAGCGCATTTTCGTCCACTGTATATCCCTGGTAGTCATTGTCCCATGCAGCCTGCTGTACCCCGAACAGCGCCGGGGCATCGCTCACCTGCGCCAGCGGTGTGCCGTCAAATTCAAAGTTCCCCAGCAGCTCATAATAGATTTGGCCATCCGCTGTGTAGATCCACCGGTTCATAAACACGCAGCTGTCTCCTGCCTGGACCTCCATATCCGCGCCATTGGCCTGCAGCTCGGCGTTTATCTCATTGCACTTTTTCTTTAAAACCTCAAAGTCGCTGTTATAATAAGATTCGTCCAGCCATACGGAAAGTTCACTTCCTCCAAACAGATAGGGCATCTGCTGCGCCTCGTCCTGTAGAATCACACTGCCCGTGTCGGAATCAAACAGGCTCCACCGCTCGCCGGTTCGAACGGCATACATGCCATCTGCTTCATTCCGGCCTGCCGTATGGTCCCATTCAGAGTACAGCGGTATCATTGCATCAAAGCTGTAGGCCGGTTCCACCTTCCACAAGTCGGTGTCTTCCGCCCCTACAGGTGTTTCCGTCGCCGCGGGGGCGGCTTCCGGGGGGATTTCGGTCATCTCCGAAGTTTCCGGGGTTGTGGTTTCCTCCGATGCCGCTGCAGGTGCGGCCGCACTGCAGCCGGCCAGTGCAGCGGCTACCATCAGGCAGGACAGGGACATGATCTTTTTTTTCATGGTGATGTATCTCCTTTGTTTTTTTGTTTGCTTACAAATGCACTATAGGGGCATGGGTCTGGAAAATTAAAGAAATGCAGATATTTTTTACGGGACGGGGGAGATATTATGACATCATGTCATAATATCTCCCCTTGTCTTTTTAATCCAATACGCTGCACCGTATTTTCCCTGTTTCATCTCCAGCAAGAACCTGTACAGCGGCACATCCTCGATGGTCACGCCGTCCGCTTTCCCTATGCGTTCTGTAATAATAAAATGCGCCGATAATAGAACTTTCATTATTTCGCTGTGTCCTCTTCCCCGCACTCTCGAAGGAACCGCAGCGCCATTGTTGTCAGGCCAAGATAGTAGCCATTATAGCTTGACCGCTCCGTTCCATCGTAGTAGGTGTATTGTTCAATATGCTGTAAAAGCTTCTCCTTCAGCTTCCGTTTTGCGATGAGCTGGATTGCCCACCTTGCATCAAAATGATCTTCCTCTTCGTTGTAGAGCATACACAGTGCAAGATAGGTGTAGGTCAAAAGAAGTTCATGATCCTCCGGATACTCGTCAAAGTAGCTTACTGCTTTATTCTTTACCTCAAGCAGTTCCTCTGCATTTGCTTCCTTACTGAATTCTGCTGCTGTCCATATGAGCCGACTCATGCTCTCCTTGACGCGCATTCGTTCATTATATTTCTTGAGCCAATCTGTGTCCTCTTCCGTCGCGTGCCATCGATTTCCGTCATAATAGATCACGTATGTGCCATTCTCAAAGCCACCTCCAAATTCCACGGTATAATCACAATCTCCATTGAGTTCAAAGCACAGTATAAAATCTGTATCTGAGTAGCTCCCAATATCTTCACCGTACTCATAAACAATATTTCTGATCGTTGAAATAGGAAACAGCTTTGTGGCCGACAGCATAAGATATTCATCCTCGCCGGGTGTCTGATGAATCCATAGCGTTTTTCTTTCGTTTGTGTTCTCGCTAATTTCGAAAGCCCTATCAGGCCCGACGATCTCCAAAATCTCATGCAGGCGCTTAAGCAGTTCTTCCTTTGTCATAATGGCTCCTCCTTTATATTGTTAAGCTATCTTTTTAATATCAATACGTCGTATTTTGCGATTTTTTATTATTATAGCAATTGTATTGCGGGCGATCAAGTCAATAAATTTATTTCTTCTGTAGCGTTTTCTCCCTATATCTACACACAAAAAAGCAGCCCCCATCCGACAGAGGGGAGGTAGCTCTGCTGCCGGATGGGGACTGCTACGCTGCCTCGCAGCATGCTATAGGCATCAGACCTGGCAGCCTGATGCGCTGATAGGCTGCGCAGGGACGAGCTGTCAGACCTCGTTAGTGAGGGAGCTCAAGTCACCCGTGCAGTGATAAGAATGGCTGTTGATTGGAATACCAGCGGGCCGGAGGCTCACCGCTGAGAGAAGCTCTGTCTGTTTTGCTTCTGTAGCTTTATTATAAGCGAAGGCAGCGAAATTACAAAGCCAGGTGGAGATAAAAAACGAGCCGCTATCGTTGCATAGAAACTTTTTGTGCGCCGGCGCTGCAGCCCTAATTTTTACAGCCCTCTTTCTCTTATCTATTGAACTTTTCTTACCGCTTATGCTATAATAAAGTTATAACCTTAAGGTTATAACTTTGCGGTTTTAACTTTCTCTCGATTTTGGAGGTTTTTATGGTAAAACTGGACTATCAGCGGCTCAAAACCATCCGTCTGGAGCAGGATGTCACCCAGAAAGAACTTGCCCAATCCACCGGTGTCAGCCTTTCCACCATCAAGCAGATCGAAACCGGCCGCAGTTCGACCGACCTGGAAAACATCCAAAAACTGTGTACTTACCTGGATGTGGACATCAACGAAATCTATCACCCGGACTACCACGATACCAAAGTTCTCTGCATGCTCAACAACAAGGGCGGCTGCGGCAAGACAAGCCTGTGCAGCGGCATTGCCACCTCGATGGCCGAGCTGGGGCTGCGCATCCTCGTCATCGACGGCGACGGTCAGCGCAACCTGTCCAGCAGCTTCGACATGCCCCGCAGCGAGAAGAACTTCGGCGCGGCGGTGCTGGCGGAGCAGGACTTGAACGGCTATATACAGCCCACCAAATTTGAGAATATCGACATCATCGTGGCGGACGTATCGATGGGCACCCTGGATATGGCATTATTTACCAAAATTTCCAGAGAAAACATTGTAAGAAGTATTCTCCGCCCTGTCGTTGAGCGCGGTTATTACGACTATATCCTCCTAGATACGAACCCGAATCTCTCTCTTCTGAACTTTAATATCGTCAATGCGTCAAATTATGTGCTCATCCCCGCCCAGCCCGCCAGCTTCGATCTGGACGGTCTGGCCGTGGTGCTGCAGTTTGTCGAGGGCATCAAACCGTACAACCCGACCTTGCAGGTGGGCGGCATCATCATCAACCGCTACGATGCCCGCAACCGCCTGATCACCGAGGCGGCCATGGACCAGCTGCGGGAGAGCTACAGCGCCCTGCTGTTTGAGCAGATCATCCGCGTTGACAGCCGCCTGCAAAACGCCCAGTGGGAGAACCGCCCCGTGCTGGACTACGCGGGCAGTGCGCGTATCTCGAAGGAATACCGCGCCCTGACGAAAGAAATTTTAAAGCGCTGCGTTTGAGAAAGGCGGTAATACTGTATGGCTTTAAAAAAACGGACCGTCGTCTCCCCTGCTGCCGGTGCGGTGTCTCTCCCCTCTTTGATGGCCGATTTGCCCGGCACACGGCGGCTGGAGGAGGTTCCGCTGGACAAGCTCTCCCCTGCCCCGGCTGCCTGGAACTTTTATGCGCCGCTCCCCGACGACAAGCTGCTGGAGCTGATCGAGAGCATCCGGGCCAACGACCTGCTGCACCCCATTGTGGTCTGGAAGCAACCGGACGGCGCGCTGATGATCCTCTCCGGCCACAACCGCGTGCGGGCTTACACTGCCCTGTTGGAAAAGACCGGCGAGGACAAATATCGCCGCATCCCTGCCACCGTGCTGACGGATATCACCACCGACGAGGCGCACGAGATCGTGGTGGATTCCAACTATGTGCAGCGCGTGCTGACGCCGTCGGAGAAGGCGCGGAGCATCTCCCAGAAGTATGCCCTGGCCGGGCGCAAAAAGCGCAGCAGGAACGGTGTGCGCAAATCAAAGTATGAACAGATCGGCGAAGAATACAACCTCTCCGCCCGCCAGATCGCGCGGTATGTGCGGCTGGGCAGTCTGGACGGCAGCCTGCTCAAGCTGCTGGACGGCGGCAAGCTGCCGCTGACAACGGCGCTGCGGCTCGTGGACTTTCCTGCCGAGAGCCAGAAGTATCTGGCCGCCCGCCATGCCGACGAGCTGGCAGGCCCCAAAATGGCCAGGCTGACCGCCGCCATGACCCCGGAACAACTGGATGCCGCCCTGCAGGCAGAGCCGCAGACCGTGCGGGTCAGTGTCACCGTCCCCGCCGCGCTGGAGGAGGATTTCCGCCGCATGGTTGCCGCGTGGGTCAAGGCGCACGGCTGAGATATTATGACATCATGTCATAATATCTCATTTTCATCAACCCTGTATTTACAGGATATTATGACACCATGTCATAATATCTTTTTGCCAAGGAGGCTGACTGTGCCCAAAAAAAAGCAAGCTCTGCCCACGCCCAAGGCAAAGCTTTATACCGAGGACGCCGCCCTGCTGGTGCCCATCTTTCAGAAGGAGCCGTTTATCACCTTTCAGGAATTGCAGGATAAATACGGCGATATTCTGACCGACCAGCAGATTTACCGCGGTCTGCTCGGAACGTTTGCCCCCTACGTCAGCGAGCGCCGGGAGGAAGCCTTTCAGGAGCAGCTTTTACAGGCCAAGCAGGCCGCGCTGCAATTGGAGATCATTTCCCACCCGGTCGGCGGCAGTCTGACCATGCCGGAGACAGAGGTCCGGTCACTGGCAAGGACATCCTTCAACAGCATGCTGGACGGTATGCCGGCCGGCATGGCCTGTTACATTACCTGCGCGGTAAACGCCATGTATGCGGGCGATGTGTCCGACCTGAAAAACGAACCACTTTCCGAGCGGATGCTGCTTTCCAGTGCGAACCAGGGCCCCCTGGAAAAATACAGCATGCAGACGGACTCCATCTTCCGCAACCTGCCCAAGCTGCTGCCGGAGGAGGAAAACGAGGTCTACGTCGGCAAAAGCGCCGGGAAAAACGTGTCCACCATCGTGACGATGGATTTTCCGAAAACCATCGCGTTGGATGGCGGCGGCAGCCTGACGAACTTTGATAAAGCCATCTTAAACGGCGTTTCCTCGCTGCTGATCGCGGGAACGATTTATTTCACCGTCCCGATGCTGTACCGCGCCATGATCGGTAGTGAAAACCCCAGTATGCGGGAAGAGGCCGTCCAGACCATTCGGGATCGACTGGAATTTATGCGGCACTCCACCATCACGCTGGACTGCACCGAGGAGGCTGCCGCCCACTTCATCAAAGAGGGGCAGAATTTGCAGAGCCTGACGCTCTCGCAATATCTCTTGCCGATGAACCGGATGAACGCTGTGCTCAACGGGCGGGAGGTCGAGGCGTACTTTCTCATCGACACGCCGCCGCTGTTCCAGTACGCATCCAGCAAGCGGCAAATTTCTCTTGTGGATATGGACCTTTTGAACGTGCATTTCGCAGAGGACTCTCCGCTGGCCGGGGCAAGCCTGAACAACACCCCCGCCATCATTGTGCTGAAGAACTACCTGCTGACCCGCATTGAGGGCATGAAGAACCCAAACAACCGTCTGCAAAGCCGAAAGATTTTGTTCACATCCATCTACGAGGAGCTCGGCGAGCCGTCGCCCATCAAGCAGCGCCGCCAGCGCCTGCGCAACTACACCGAGATATATCTCGAGTATCTGACCCAGCAGAACTACATCAGCGGGTACAGCTTCACCCGCACCGGGCGCGTTGTGGACGGGGTAGAGATCGTGCTGGACCGCACCACCCGCAGGCCCGCGCCAACGCCCGAGCTGACTTTGCCCGATGAAACGAACAAGGGCCGCTTCAAGCAAAAACCACGCAAACGGAACGTGATACGATAGCTGCGATTTTAAAACCACAACTGATGACCAAAGGCAGCCTTACTAAAGCCACATTTGATGACCATAACTGCTTCACCAAAGCCACAAATGATGACCACCAAAGCTACATCTGATGACTGCCAAAGCCACAAATGATGACCCAAGCACCCCGCAAAACCCCTGCTTTTTCACATTTCAGCGGTAAATTTTCGCTTTTTCAAAAGTGCTGTATGTACTGTAAGTACTGTATGATATCTTTCCCTTTTTTACAGGGAGGAAAAGATACAGTTTTCCCTGTAAGAGGAGAAGTTTTCGTATGAGAAAAACGGATGCCAAAACCTTAAAAAGCTGCCTGCCTCAATGGCTGCGGGAGCACGGGCTGCCCCTGCATAAGCCGTTCGCCTGCCTGAACCCGGCGCACCAGGACGCACACCCTTCTATGGGGTACAATGAGAAAAATCAGACGGTGCACTGCTTTGCCTGCGGCGCGACCTACGATATTTTTGACTTAGTGGGGCAGGAAGAAAATCTGACGGATTTTCCTTCTAAAATGAAAGCCGTCAACCGGCGCTACGGCGGGGGCGAGGTCATCCGGGTCACGGCGAAGCCGACACGGGTTTTTCCTTATAAGGAAAGAGTGGGCAGACCCGACCCCTACTTTACCGGGCGCGGCTTGTCCGATGAAACGGTACGGCGGTTTGGGTTGGTGGTCGAGAATGGGTATGCGGTGTTGCCGGTCTTTGTGGACGGGGTCTGCCGCAGCGTTTGCCGCCGCGCCATTGACCCGGCTGTTGAACCGCGCTACCAGAACAGCCGCGGGGCGATGCAGCTGTGGAACAGTGCGGCTATGGAACGTGCGGCAGGGAAAGCACTGTTTGTGACGGAGGGTATTTTTGATGCCCTTTCCTTAGAGGAACTGGGATTCCCGGCTGTAGCGCTCTGCGGTGCGGCGAACACCGGGCGGTTGATGCAGGCCTTGGACGCGCGGGAAGCAAAGCCGGAGAGGGTGATTCTTGCCGGGGATTCCGACGCGGCAGGGCAGGGGATGAACGGGAAGCTGCGGGAGCAGCTGACGACGCGCGGGATTGCGTGCGCGGCGCTGGCTTTGCCGGGGGACTGCAAGGATGTGAACGAAGCATTAGTGCAAGACAGGGATGCGCTGCAAGCCGCCTGTGAGGCCGCTGCAACGGCGCAGGAGGTACAGCAGCAACCGACCTTGGAGGACGAGTTCCTCGCGTATCTGGGCCGCCGTGGGGGCGCTGCGGTGATGTCTACAGGTATCGCCGGATTGGACAAGGCGCTGGACGGCGGCCTGCACGCCGGTTTGACCGTGCTGGGTGCCGTTTCCAGCATGGGCAAAACGTCCCTGATGCTGCAAATGGCCGATACGCTGGCCGCAGCGGGGAGAAATGTGCTGTTTATTACAATTGAGATGTCCCGCATGGAGCTGATCGCCAAAAGCGCTGTGCGCGGCACGAAAGCGCGTGCGCGTTCCTTGCTGGACGGCAAGCTGCCGGAAGAAAAAGTGCGCGGTCTGATTTCCGCCTATCGGAAAAAGACCGGCGGCAGGGTGGAGTTGTGCGAGCCGGACGCCCCGCTTACCCCGGCTTTTTTGGATGAAAAGGTGTCGGCTTTCTGTGCGCAGCACGAAAGCCCGGTGCTGTTCCTGGATTATTTGCAGCTTGTCGCCCCGGGGCGCGCGGGCATGACCGAGAAGCAGACCGCCGACGCCGCCGTCGCCATGCTCAAGCAGTTAGCCCGACGGTACGATATGCCGGTTATTGCAGCGTCCAGCCTGAACCGTGAGGCCTACCGCCCCGGCAGTGCCGAGCCGGGCCTTTCAGCCTTTAAGGAATCCGGCAGCGTGGAGTACAGCGCGGACTTGCTGTTGGTACTCAAATACCGCACAGATGCAGACAAGGAAATCAAAACCGGCCCGCGTCATTTGGTGCTGACTATCTTAAAAAACCGCTTCGGCGCGACGGGGGAGAGTGTGCCGCTTGACTACGAGCCGGAGAAAGAACTGTTCCGGGACGGCGCCGCCAAAGCTGCACCGCGTACAGGCAGAAACATTATACGGTAAAAACGGGGGAGATATTATGTCGTCATGTCATAATATCTCCCCCGTTTGCAGGAACTATAAACGAAAAACAGGACAAAAAAACAGACAAATATGTTGCGTAAACGGACAAAATACAGTATAATAAGTTTGTAAAAACGGACAATACGATTTTTCTGGGGGGCATCCGGCATGGCAAACAGCAGCAATAATACGTTACAGCGAACCGCAGCGAAAGAGATACAGGCGTTTTTAGAGGGCGAAGCTCACAAGGCGCTGCTTGTCACAGGGGCGCGGCAGGTCGGTAAAACAACGCTGATCCGCCAGCTGGGGCAGGAAGCCTTCCCGAATTTTGTGGAACTGAATTTTTTGGAAAACACAGCCGCGCGGCAGCTGTTTGAAACAGCCACCGACAGCAGCGATTTCCTGCTGAGACTCTCTGCGCTGGTGGGGGAAAAGCTGGTCCCCGGCAAGACGCTTATCTTTTTGGATGAGGTGCAGGAGTGCAAGGAGATCGTGACCGCCATCAAGTTTTTGGTGGAGGAGGGCAGCTACCGCTATATTTTAAGCGGGTCGCTGCTGGGTGTGGAGCTTAAAGACATTCGCAGCGCACCGGTCGGCTATCTTGATGTACTGGAAATGTTCCCGATGGATATAGAGGAATTTGCCCGCGCCAACGGCGTGTCGGATCGCATCCTTGACCATCTGCGCAGCTGCTATGACAAAAAGCAGGAAGTTGACCCGCTGGTGCATCAGAAGATGATGGAGCTTTTCCGCTTGTACTTGATCGTGGGTGGTATGCCGGCGGCTGTGGCTTGCTACCTGCAAACGCATAATCTGTATGAAGTCGCCCAGGTGCAGCAGTCCATTCTGACGCTGTACAAAAAGGATATTGCCCGCTATGACCCGAAGGAGAAGCTCTATCTCGAAGATATTTTTGACCTGATCCCCAGCGAGCTGAACGCCAAGAACAAGCGGTTTATTTTAAAGGATCTGCATCAGGACTTTAAGTTAAGCCGCTACCACAATAGTTTTCTGTGGCTGGCCAACGCCGGCGTTGCGCTGCCGACCTACAACGTGGAAGAGCCGCGCATTCCGCTGCGGCTGAACAGGCAAAGCAACCTGTTTAAGTTATTTCTCTGCGATGTGGGGCTGCTGGCGGCCACCTACGCCAACGGCATCCAGCTGGCGCTGCTGAACGGCGAGAAGAACATCAACTTCGGCGCGGTGTTTGAGAACGCCGCCGCCCAGGAGCTGGCCGCTCATGGGTATAAGCTGTATTATTTTAACAGCAAAAAGCAAGGGGAGCTGGACTTCGTCATTGAGCATGAGGGCAATGTACTGCCACTTGAAATCAAGAGCGGGAAAGACTACACACGGCACAATGCCCTAACCGGTGTGCTGGCGAACCCGGAATACGGCATTCCGGCTGCTGTTGTCTTCCACAGTGGAAATGTGAGCGTGAAAGACAAAATCACCTATTATCCCATCTATATGATGATGTTCCTGCGTGAGCCGGAACTGGAACAGGGACTGACATACACCCCTGATTTTGGGGTACTGATGGGATAACGGAAGAACGTTGTACCAACAATTTTTGAAGATATTATGTCATCATGACATAATATCTCAGTAGATACCTAGTGGACTATCTTCCAGAAAGAAACATTTCAATGACAAACTTCAATGATTTTCTGAATGAGCAGAGGAAAGACCCTAATTTTAAGGCAGAATGGGAAGCACTTGACTCGGAATTTTCTGCTATCGAGGCAAATTTGAAAGCCCAAAAAACGGAAAGTGCAACCGCTGTAAAATAAGAAAATGTAAAGAAGTGAATCCCACTTGGCGATTGAACCAAGTGGGATTCACTTCTTTACAACAGAAAAAAGATATTTGTTTCTTGATGGAAAGCTGCCCATTCTGTAACGATAGTAAAGCACATTCGCTATATAAAATCAATAGCGAATACGCTATAGTTTCCTTTTCCGCTGCAACTTGGTAGTATGACACGATGGCATAATATCTTTTTGCCGCCTTGCTTTTGTATCGCCTTAGTGATATACTTATACCAAGGAGGGCGGCAATATGGAAAAGAAAATCACCCTGTTTCATGGCTCGGAAAAAGTTATAGAGCATCCCGTGTTTGGGGCTGGGAAGAAGCATAATGATTTTGGCCTTGGCTTTTACTGCACGGAAAGCGAGGCACTGGCAAAGGAATGGGCGGTTTCCTCCTTGCGGGACGGTTTTGCCAACCGGTATACTTTGGATACGGAATATCTGCACATCTTAAATTTGAACAGCCCGGACTATACCATTCTGAACTGGATCGCCGTGCTGGTAGAGCACCGCCTTTTTTCCATAAAAACGCCGGTGGCAAGGCGTGCAAAGCAATATTTGATCGAAAACTTTAGTGTGAATGTGAATGCCTATGATTTGATTACAGGCTACCGTGCCGATGATTCCTACTTCGATTATGCGGAATCTTTTCTGAACAATGCCATCTCGGTGGAGCAGCTCTCGCAGGCGATGCGGCTTGGCAGGCTGGGGGAGCAGGTGGTACTCAAGTCACAGTTTGCCTTTTCCAATCTGAAATTTGAGGGCTTTTCCATCGCAGAAAAAGACAAATACTATGTACAGCGCAAAGCAAGAAACGATGAGGCAAACCAAACCTATCTGAAAATGCTGGACGATGAGACAGACGGCATCTATATGCAGGACATTATGAGAGGAGGCATCCGCAACGATGACCCACGCATACCAAGAAATCTATCTGAGTAATGCGCAGGCGGCTTTGGGGGATGCGTTCGACTATGCGATCCGTGTCTGCGGTGTACCGGGCGAGAATTTTATAAAGCTGTTCACCGTAAGTTCGGTAAGCAAGCATATGGAAAACGGAGAACCCGCGTATCTGGCAGGGAAGAGCGGCATTGAACTGGCTGCGCAGATCCTTGCGGAGACGACCGGGATGACAGAACAGCCGGAACAGCCGGAACGGTATGCGCGCTCCTGCGAATATTGGATCGGGTGGGCGGCTGCGTATTATCAGTGGTACTCCGGGCGAAAGTACAGCGAAATTTTCGAGGTGCTTTCCTTTGCAGAACTGGAAAAAATGTATTATACCCTGCACGAAGCGGATATCAGCAAATTTGCCGATATTGCGGATGCCCGCATCCGGGAGCGCTTTGCGGAAACCAACCTGAAGCGCATCCGCACGGCCTACGGCTGTTCGCAAGCCGAGCTTGCAAAAAGATCCGGTGTCGGTCTGCGCTCCATCCAGCTGTACGAACAGCGGCAAAAGGACATCAACAAGGCAAGCGCGGAGAGCTTGTATAAGATTTCCAGGGTGCTTGGTTGCGAGATGGAGGACTTGCTGGAAAGATAAAAACACGGACTTTTATCCGGTGGGCACGGATGAAAGTCCGTGTTTTTGTGCGGGCGCGGTAACGGTTTACCCGTTTATAAAATGAACGGGTAAACCGTTATATTTTAAAAATAACATACCATGTTATTGACATTTTCCCGTGTTCCGCATATTATAAGAGTGTATTCTTACAATACACAAAGTCGAATCAGGTTCGATACACCTGTATGATGCGCCGACTTGCCTTTGGTCTTTGCTGATGGTTTTGCGTATCATGGACCCACACATGAGTAATCCTTTTGAAAGTGTGTGGCAACGTATCTGAATGTAGCCGGACATACTGATAAAATGCCGGAGAGATGATTCCTCTACAAAGAATCCGACAGAGCCTTACCTGCCGTAGAAGAAGAAAGCAAGGCTGCACACATAAGCAGTAAAAAAGTGTCGGAGAGAAATCTCCAAAGCGGTCACACATAAGACCTTAAAA
>OBLO01000302.1_pt1 | contig 52201 bp, 41 predicted proteins | sample 1519401 | NCBI WGS metagenome assembly OBLO01 (sample SAMEA2602897, study PRJEB22501) | metagenome | reverse complement strand
TAATCACCTGGCTCCGTGGTCAAGCGGTTAAGACATCGCCCTTTCACGGCGGTAACACGGGGTCGATTCCCGTCGGAGTCATTTCTGACAATGTAAGTTGTTTGATTAGGTACCCGTAAGGGTTTTGGACCTTTAGCTCAGTTGGTTAGAGCAACCGGCTCATAACCGGTCGGTCCTGGGTTCGAGTCCCCGAAGGTCCATTTTTGAAATTAGTTAGTTATTTGGCCTAGTGGCTCAGTTGGTTAGAGCGCCGCCCTGTCACGGCGGAGGTCACGGGTTCGAGTCCCGTCTGGGTCGTTTCTTTTAAAAGAAATTATAATTTTATATGCTGGTATGGCGGAATAGGCAGACGCAAGGGACTTAAAATCCCTCGGGGGCAACTCCGTGCCGGTTCAAGTCCGGCTACCAGCACTTTTCTGTAAGGTCTGATTTTGGCATATGCTGAGATTGGATTTTTTTGTTGTTTTATAAAATATAGCATTTTTGAGTGGAGCAAAGGAGCGTTTGTTTCACTTTTTATTCATGACAATAGAATGCTCGCAGAGCGTGCATTCTATTGTCTGTCACAGGAAGATCAAAAAGCCGTCCGAAAGAAAATAGTTTCTGCTCAGACGGCTTTTTATATTAATGATATCTGTTATGAAAATGCCTGTAATTCATACAAGCTGCTTTTACTGAACCGTCCATGCTTCTGCACAGATCGGTGTATCAGCATTGACAGTAATGGTTCCACAGGGACGGTCATCAGGCAGCTCCCAGTAGGCAATGACGGTATCCTGTTTAGCAGAAAGCTCCAGAATGCCGCGGTCAGCGATCAGATGAAGCTCTGTTAAGCCGGCAGGAAGCTGGGTGGCTTTATCTGCACATGTAAAGATACCGGTTGCTGCATCATAGGCGCAGACATTTCCTAAAATGGAGAAGGAAACTTTGCCGGTGCTGCCAAGGGATACGTCAATGCCAACTGCTGCAGGAGAAGTCAGCTCTGCCTGGCAGGATGTGGTGTCAGCTGCGTGGAAGAGTGTGTTCGCTGTTTTTTTTGCATCAAACCATTCATGAACAGGATGCTGTGCAAGAATCCATTCACCATCCTGCTTGATCAGCTCAAGTTCACGGGGCAACGTCAGCATGCCGGTATAGAGACGTTCCGGATTCTGGGTGCGCAGCCACTGAATCAGTACGATGCGGTCAGGTGCGTTATTATAGGTTTGTCCGGCATAAGCGATTTCTGTATAGGAAGCACGTTTGCCGGCGCTGTAGTTGGTAAAGCGGAAGCCGTCAAAATCGCCGATAAAGTATTCACTGGAAGCAGTATAGAAAATCCATTTTTCAGTGCCGTCCGGCGTAGAAATCGGGCGCAGATCGGGGCATTCGTTGGCAGTTTCAAAAGTCAGTTGCTGAGTGATCTCCCAGTGGAGCATATCTGTGGAACGAAGGATGGCATATTCCGTGCCTTTTAAGTAAAGGGACATGATAAATGCTTTGGATTTTTCGTGCCAGTAAACCTTGGGGTCACGGTTGTCTGTTTTGAGAAACGGAACAACTGCTCCCGGAAGCTTCTGCAGAGTGAGACCATGATCGGTGCTGTATGCTGTGTGCTGGGTGTAGTCTTTTCCCTCGCTACAGGCGCTGTCATGGCTGCCGCCGGCTGCGGTATAGAAGAACAGGAGTGCATCCTTGGGAAGGCTTCGATAGAGGTTGCTGTCAGCAGCTGCCTGAATTTCATCCCTGTGCTCGTTTGTCAGACCGCAGCCGGAGAAGATGGTTCCCTCTTCATCCGGAAGCATGGCAACAGGAAGCCGTGTCCAGTGGAGCAGGTCGGTACTGGTGGCATGTCCCCAGCTCATATTGTTCCAATTGACACCGAAGGGATTGTGCTGATAATATAAGTGATAGGTTCCATTGTCGTAAACAAGACCATTTGGATCGTTGATCCAGCCTGCGTTGGCTGTAAAGTGGACAGCCGGATGCACTTCGCTGGAGACAGGAAGATCGTCAGTCTGAGTAACTGCGTCTTCAAAACCTGCAGGAAACTCTGCAGACAGGGTCAGCGTGCGTCCCATCCATTCAGAAACCGGCAGAGGGGAAAGATATTCGTAGGAATAGGTTCCGTTGTCTGCAGCGGCTTCTCCGAAAGGAAAATAAACACATAAAAGAAGCTTTTCGCCGTCAAAAAGTTTCAGGACCCTAGTATCTTTCGGGTGGGATACAACCGGAAGACAGAGAAAAGGATGCTTAATTGTAAGCTGCATATGGAAATCCTCCAATTTTTTTCTTCATCATAAAATGAATGGCGGAAAAAAGTCAATATGGGAAGTGTGGAAAGTACTGTGGGATATCACAGAAAATTGTGAAATAGAAAAGAAGGGTAGAAAACAGGATGAAAACAAAAGGCAAATCCGGTGTTATGGATATGACGCAGGGAAATATGGCGATGCTGATCTTAAGCTTTGCATTGCCGTTGATGTTGGGAAATGTATTTCAACAGTTTTATACGGTGGCTGATACGGCCATTGTGGGAAAAATACTTGGAGTGGATGCGTTGGCAGCACTCGGCACTGTAGAGTCGATAAACTGGCTGGTTCTGGGGACCATTCAGGGAATCACCCAGGGCTTTGGCATCCTTGTTTCCCAGCAGTTTGGTGCCAAAAAAGAGGAGGCGCTTCAGGAAACCATTTTTCATGCGTCCTTTCTGGCAGTAGTGGCGGCGATTTTATTTACCGTTGGTATTCTGATCGGATTACCTGGTTTGGTCGGGATTTTACAGGTTCCTGTTGATATTCGCCCGATCTGTCTGGACTATTTGTATGTGCTCTTTGGCGGTATTCCGCTGATGATGCTCTATAATTTTACTGCGGCTATGCTGCGGGCGTTTGGAGACAGTAAAACACCTCTGACAGCATGTGTTATCGCAGCGCTGTTTAATATTGCGCTGGATTTATATTTTATCCTGGAGCTTGGCTGGGGCGTAAAGGGTGCAGCGCTTGCAACCGTGATCGCCCAGACCCTTGCTTCTGCATATTGTCTGTGGAAGCTGTGCCGGATCGAGGTGCTTGCAGAAAAAAGGAAGGCCGCCAAATGGAGACTTCATGCCGGACTTTGCGGGAAACTGATCTATCTTGGACTACCGATGGCATTTCAGAACCTTGTGATCGCCATTGGAGGCATGATCGTGCAGACTGTGGTAAACAGCTTCGGCGTTGCATTTATCGCAGGCTACACGGCGACGTGCAAGCTTTATGGTATCCTTGAGGTGGCAGCGACCTCCTATGGCTTTGCAATGGTTACCTACACGGGTCAGAACCTCGGTGCGGGAAAAACAGACAGGATCAAGGAGGGAACCAGAATCGGTGTTTTGATCGGTGTGCTGACTTCCTTTGTCATTACCGGACTGATGTTTCTGTTCGGACGAAATATTCTGGGACTTTTCATCTCTTCAGATGCAGCCCAGGGCAGTCAGGCTGCGGTGGTTGCATGGCGCTTTTTGCGGATTATGAGCAGCTTCTTATGGGTACTGTATATTTTACATATCGTCCGCAGCGTGATCCAGGGAATGGGAAATACCGTGATTCCGCTTGTATCCGGAATTTTTGAATTTATCATGAGAACCGGTGCGACGCTGATTTTACCAGTGCTTTTTGGAGAAAATGGAATTTTATTCGCAGAGGTGCTGGCATGGATGGGCGCCGATCTTGTGCTGATTCCGGGATACCTTTATATGCGAAAAAAGCTGCTTTCGGGCAGATCGGACCAAGGTGATGTTCAAAGCGCAGTTTGAAGTTCTGAGAAAGAGAAAAACCAGCCCTACGGCGGGAGGTTCTGACAGGAAGCTCCTGTGCCGCAGGGCTGGTTTTTTTCAGCATCGGTTCTGCTGGTAGTAGCTTAAGAAGTCCGCAATTTTGTCCGCAGATTCCTTGAGTACCTCGATCCGGGGCAGATATACGACCCGGAAGTGGTCAGGCTGCTCCCAGTGGAAGCCTCCGCCATGGATGAGCAGGATTTTTTTGTCGCGCAGAAGATCGAGGGCAAACTGTTCGTCGTTGGTGATATGGAACTTTTTGACGTCGAGCTTCGGGAACATGTAAAAAGCTGCTTTCGGTTTTACAACGCTTAGTCCGGGAATGTCCTTTAATGCCTGATAAATGCACTCGCGCTGCTCATAAATCCGTCCGCCGGGCGTTAAATAATTGCTGACGCTCTGGTAGCCGCCGAGGGCAGTCTGGACGATGGACTGCGCGGGAACATTGGAGCACAGGCGCATATTAGAGAGCATGCGGATGCCTTCGATATAGTCCTGCGCGATGGCTTTGTTGCCGCTTAAAATCATCCAGCCAATTCGAAAGCCTGCGATCATGTGGGACTTGGACAGACCGCTGAAGGTGACACAGAACAGATCGGGAGCCAGGGATGCGATGGAAATATGCTCGCCGCCGTCCATGACCAGTCGGTCATAAATTTCATCGGAAAAGATGATCAGATGGTGCTGACGCGCGATTTCCACGATTCCTTCCAGAACTTCCTTCGGATAAAGCGCGCCGGTCGGATTGTTGGGATTGATGATGACGATCGCTTTCGTGTGGCGCGTGATCTTTTTTCGAATGTCGGCAAGGTCAGGATACCAGTCTGCCTGCTCGTCGCAGAGATAATGGACGGCTTTGCCGCCTGCAAGCGTTGCGCAGGCAGTCCAGAGCGGGTAGTCGGGGGAAGGGATCAGGATTTCATCCCCGTCGTCCAGCAGGGCGGACATGCTTAAATTGATCAGCTCGCTGACACCGTTTCCCGTGTAGATATCCTCGATGGTGACGTTGGGGATATTTTTTAGCTGTGCATACTGCATGATTGCTTTGCGGGCTGCAAACAGTCCCTTAGCGGGAGAATAGCCTTCGCATTCCGTCAGCTGCTGGCGCATGTCGTAAATGACTTCATCGGGAGTGCGGAAGCCGAAGGGGGCGGGATTGCCGATGTTCAATTTTAAAATCTGAACGCCGGAGGATTCCATCCGTTCCGCTTCATCGACAACCGGACCGCGGACATCGTAAAGAACATTGTTCAATTTGGAAGACTTTTTAAACAGCGTCGGCTGGGAAGCAGACGGAACGGAAAAGTCTGAACCGTCCTGACGGGAAGAAGATTTCTTCTGAACCGAATCGGAACGTTTGGAGAATGCAGAAGATTGAACTGAACCTGCGGCGGAGGAACCGTTGACCGTGTCTGGATGAGGACAAAAATTGAACTCGCTCGAAAGCTTCGTACCGCCTGAGTTCAATTTTTCTGAACTGAAATCCTGTGCAGAACCGGTGCGCCCTGCCAGCCAGTCTGCATCGACCTGGAGGGCATCTGCAAGAAACTGCAGGATCTCAGCGCGGGGCATGGTTTTGCCGTTGACATACTGGCTGATGTGGCTTTTGCCGAGCTTTAAATTCTGTTCTTCCGCGAGATGTAAAAGATCAATCGGTTTCATTTGCTGCTGATTCATGGATTCCTTTAAACGGGATGCAAAAAGTTCATAGGCTATGTTTGACATAGAAGGCTCCTTTCCTACAAACAATAGAATGCACGCTCTGCGAGCATTCTATTGTCATGAATGATGCTTGAACATAGAGTTCAAATTATGAATATAAGTTTAAAAATAAAAAGCAATTTAAATTGAATAAAAGTTCAAAAAACAGAATACGGAATGATCCATAAAAACCGGATACTGTTGAATTGAATTATAACATAAAATTGAAATGGTTCAAGATAAAAAGCGAAAGTTAAAAATTAAACAAAGGGAACATTCGCAGAAAGATTTGCAGGCAAAAAGTCTTTGCCTTTTGGAATGAAATTTGTTACAATACTAACGATATCAGGTAAACAAAATTTGCTGTAAGAAAGTAATACAGCCGGAAAATCTGCCGGTGTCTTTTGAAGAAGACAGGTAAGTCTCTCCGAAGGGAGCCGAGCGGCAGAAAGACGGAAACGATCGTAACAATTATCGTGATGATCCTTATCAGAATAAGGATAAACCATGGTGGTCACAGGACGATCCGGATCATGAAGAAAAGAATTGCCAGGAAGGGAATTTGTCTTTCAAAAAGACAGGTTCCCTTTTGTTGTGCGAAATTTCGACGATAGAGCAGGTGCAGTTGAACGAAACCGGTGCAGCGGCGGTACGGCAGTTTTTGACATCAGAATAGATTGCAGACAGGAATAAAGTGATGATAAAGGGGAGTAGACTGGGATTTTCCTATTTCTGGGACGGGGAGAGCATTCCGGTATTTGAACAAGCGAATATAGAGCTGAAAGAGGGCGAATGGACGGCGATCCTTGGATGCAACGGCTGCGGAAAGTCCACGCTTGTGCGTCTGATGAATGGATTGCTGCCGCTTCAGAACGGTAATCTTTCTGTAAACGGTATAAATGCAGGAAATCATGCAAATAAATGGGAACTGTGCAAGATATGCGGCATGGTATTCCAGAATCCGGATAATCAGTTTGTTTCTTCTGTGTTGGAAGAGGATATCGCTTTTGGTCTGGAAAACGCTCAGGTTCCGGAACGGGAGGTTACATCGAAAGTGAAAGCTGCGCTGGAACTGGTCGGGCTGGAAGGGTATGAAAAGCGTTCTCCGTCGAGCTTGTCCGGTGGGCAGAAACAGCGGGCGGCACTGGCGGGGGTGCTGGCGTTGAACCCGGAGATCCTGATCTTTGACGAGGCAACTTCCATGCTGGACCCGAAAGGACGCCGGGAAGTACTGGCAGAGATGAAAAAGCTGCGCGATTGTGGAAAAACAGTTGTTATGATCACCCATGATGTGGAAGAGGCTGTGTTGGCAGATCAGGTGATTTTGATGGGATGTCCCAATGGACAGAAGAATCCGAATACCGTCCTTGCACAGGGGAGTGTGCGGGAAATTCTGACGGACAGCAGACTGTTGATACAGGTGGGAATTGTACCGCCCATGGCAGTTCGGATGTATGAAGATTTAAAACTGGCGGGAATTGAACTGAACCGATGCCCGCTGACGAAAGAGGAGCTGGCAGAAGCGCTATGCAGATGGAAGTCAGAAAATTAACAGTTGGATATGGGGCAGCCTGGGTGCTGGATCAGGTCAGCCTGCAAATCGGGGCAGGGGAGTTTGTCGGGATCGTCGGGTGCACCGGCTGCGGAAAAACCACGCTGTTAAAGGCGATGGCTGGACTGTTGGAGGTGCAGGACGGAGAAATTCTGCTGGACGGGGAAAATATTTTTTCCAGACGATTCGATCGGGCAGTTCTGCGCAGAAAAGTAGGAATGGTATTTCAGTATCCGGAATATCAGCTTTTTGCACAAACCGTGGAGAAGGATGTGGGCTTCGGACTGAAATACAGCAGACCTAGCCGGGAGGAAAAACAGGAACGCGTCAGATGGGCGCTGGAGCAGATGGGATTTTCCTATGAAGAAATCAAAGATCAGTCGCCGCTTTCTTTATCCGGCGGAGAAAAGCGCAGAGTGGCGATCGCCGGTGTTCTGGCGACAAAGCCGGAGCTTCTGATGCTGGATGAGCCGCTTGCCGGACTGGATCCGATGGCGCGGGAGATGTTTCTGGAATTTCTGGAAGGACTGACAGGGCAGGGCGTATCAGTTGTAATGGTGTCCCACAATGTAGACGCACTGGCACAGCATGCTGCACGGATCATTGGAATGAAGCAGGGCAAAATTGTAATGGATGGAAGCTGTCAGGAGGTATTGGGAGACAGCAGGGCGCTTCGGACGATCGGACTGCTCGGCAGCGAAGCAGCGCAGACCGCGGAGCTTTTGCGGGCAAACGGTGTGCTGCCGGGCAGCGGGCTTCCCGTTACTTATGAGGCGCTGCGGGACGAGATTATCGGTGCGTTGACTGGGGAAAAAGGAGAAAACAGATGATGCAGATGCCGATGGGGCAGTATCGCCCCGGAAATACATTTTTTCATCGGGCAGATGCGAAAGGAAAGCTGCTGGGGCTGTGCCTGGTGATTGCAGCGGTGATCGTGTCCAAAGGGCTGATTGGCTGTATCGCCGCGGCGGCAGCGGCGCTGACGGTATCGTATCTGGCAGGGATATCCCTGCGGGAGCAGATAAAACAACAAAAAGGGATGTGTCGGTTTTTAGCAGTGATCTTTTTGATGAATGCGTTTTTTTACAGCGGGGAGCATTGCATCTGGAGCTGGTGGATTTTCCGGCTGAGCCGGGAGGGAATCCGGCAGGGGGCGATGGTGGTCGTTCACCTGATATTGATTTTAGTTTTCTGCATGGTGCTGACGATCACGACAGAGCCGATGGAAATCACACATGGGCTGGAGGAGCTGCTTTCACCGCTTTCGAAGGTCGGTGTTCCGACGGAAGAAATCGCGATGATTCTGGGGGTTGCAATGCAGTTTATCCCGGTGCTGGGAGAGGAAGCGGAGACAATCCGGATGGCGCAGACTGCACGAGGGGCTCGGTTTGAAAGCAAAAAGCTGACAGAGCGTGCGGCGAGCTTTCTGCCGTTGGTCATTCCTGTGTTTCTGGCAGCGTTTCGTCGGGCGGATGAACTGGCGTGTGCGATGGAGGCGAGAGGTTATCGCGGGCCGGGGCGGCGAACAAAGAAGAAAAAATCACTGCCAAACCGCAACGGGAATGTGGCGATTGCCGCGAGTGCGATTTTTTTGATTATGCAGGTATTCTTGCAAAAATAGAAAATAATGCATGAAAAATCCCATGATGAAATGCAAATCAGAGGGATGAAATCGAAATGAAAAATTACCGCAGCGCGGTCTGAAAAAAAGTGAGGAACTGCGCCGTGTGTAATAGATATTTTTTTCAAGGAGGAGAAATGTTATGTCTCAAATGTCACAGGTAAAACGCGCAATGATTACGGCTGTATGTATTGCGCTGTGTGTGGTGCTGCCGATGGCGTTCCATTCCATTCAGAATGCAGGGGCGATTTTTTGCCCGATGCATATTCCGGTACTGCTGTGCGGTCTGCTGGTGGGCTGGCCTTATGGTCTGCTGTGCGGCCTGGCAGGTCCGCTGTTATCCAGCCTGCTGACCGGTATGCCTGCGATGGGTTATCTGCCCTGTATGATGGTGGAGCTTGGCGCGTATGGCCTGCTCTGCGGTCTGTTCATGAAATTTGTGCGCACCGGAAAAATTTATGCGGATCTGTACATCAGCCTTGTTGGCGGTCTGTTGATCGGTCGTGTGATCGCCGGTCTCTTTAGAGCGCTGATCTTTTCGCCGGAAAGCTATTCTCTGGCAGCATGGGCAACCGGATATTTTGTAACCTGTCTGCCCGGTCTGGTAATTCAGCTTGTTTTGGTTCCGAGTATCGTATTTGCGCTGATGAAAGCCAGACTCGTGCCGATGCGCTATCCTGCAAAGCACTGAATATTGAAACAGAAATAAAATGTCATGTGGTTCCCCCAAATGTCAGACACTGCATTGTCCAGAAAATATGAACGAATTTAGAATATTTTTCGTTTGGTTTGCTGATATAGTTGTGGAAGTGCGGAAAAAATAATGTTACAATAATACTGGTTTAAGAGTGACAAAAACGGGGGGACCAACCAGCGAATGAAAAAAAATACAACGAAAGTGATCAAAGAAGCGAACAAATATCTGGTAATGCAGTGCATACAGGCCTTTGAGCCTGTTACGCTGGAAAAAATTGTGGAAAAGACACTGCTGAGTCGTCCTACGATCCTGGAGATCATCAATTCTTTTAAAGAAGAAGGAATTGTAGTAAACGGCGGTTTTCGGGAATCGACAGGAGGACGGCCTCCGCAGTTGCTGTGCATAAATGGAGATTCTGCGTATGCGATTGGAATTGATTTTGAATTTCCGACAATCCGGATCGCGCTTGCAAATGCGAAACGGGAAATTGTGGGCAGACGGAAAATCCTGTTTAAGATAGATACGCAGGCGGAAGAGGTTTTGGCGCGGATGCTCAGGGAGCTTGAGCATCTGCTGGAAGAATTTTCCTCTGTGCGGCCCAGGATCGTCGGGATCGGTGTCGGGATTTGCGGAACGATTCGAAAGACAGAAGGCAGATCCCTGCACATCACGAGAATCCGGGGCTGGAAGCATGTTGAATTGCAGCGGATTCTGCAGGAAAAATTTCATCTTCCGGTTTATGTAAATAATGACGTGCATTTACTGGCGCTTGTAGAAAAGAAGAAGTATATGCGGGAGGACAATTCGGATTTTGTTTATATTGGAATCCGTTCCGGCATAGGCAGTGCATACATGTATCAGAATAAACTGATGGATGGGGTACAGGGCAATGCCGGTTATATCGGGCATACTGTATTGAATGCAGAAGGTCCGATGTGTGTCTGCGGCAATCGCGGGTGTCTGGATGCCTATGCAGGAGAACTGGCATTGAATCGCAGGTATCAGGAACTGACAAATAGTGAAAACGAGTCGTATTATACAATGCGGGATTTTATGAAGCTGTCCCGAAATGGGGATGCAGTCAGCCAGAAAATTTTAAAGGATGCTGCTTTTTATCTCGGGATCACGATTTCGAACCTGATCAAGATATTGGAACCCAAAATGGTGCTGATTGCAAGCTGTGAGCCGTTAAAGGGGACAACATATTGGAATATCATGGAAGAAACCATAAAAAAATATCACATCAACGAGATGGAAACGAAGCTGGAGCTGAGAGAGGCACAGCTTTTAGAGGATGACTATGCATTGGGAGCATGCTGTTATGTTTTCGAATATTTATTTGAAACGCCGCGTTTGTCCCTGGCAATTTTGTGAGGCACAACAATAGAATGCATGCTCTGCGAGCATTCTATTGTCATGAATAAAAAAAGAAAAGCTGTCCTGTGATGAAAAACGGATCACAGGACAGCTTTTTTATCGCAAAGAAAATCCGGCTTCTATAGGATAAAAAACGTTTTGCAGGATGGTCAGGTTTTTGAAAGGCTGGTGCTGCAGGATTAGTCAATCTTTCCGGCACCAAATTCAGGGAAATCCGAAATCGTGCGTTCGAATCCTCCGCAGACGTTGGTTGCGCTGACGACGAAAAGAGGCAGCTTTTCATAGCCCTCGTTTATGCACTCGAAGGAGCCGTCGGTTTTGAAACAGGAAACCACGTCTTCTAAGGCGCGGACGGCGAGAGCGGGATTTTGCTGTGCAAGACACCAGATCATCCAGCCGGAGGCAGTTGCCCAGTAAGCACCGTTCTGGTAAGTCTCAGGTTCGACATCGATCAGCAGGCGCTCCCAGTATTGTCCTTTTAAGAGGTGGCGAACCTGACCGCGGTAGACGCAGGCATCATAATTTTTTTCCAGAAAAGAGAGAACCGCCTGTTTTTCGTCCGCAGAGCAGGGAAAGCCGATGTAAAGCATGTACGCCATGCCCCAGATGTCGTACTGATGGCAGTCTTTTGTTGCGGCATAAAAAGCGCCGGCAGCAGGATCAAACAGCAGGGAAAGGGAACGCTCGACAGATTCGGCAGCTTTTGCGAAGCGGTCCGGATTTTTGATGCCGTAGGTTTTGCACATGCGCTCCATCATACGGCAGGCGCGCCAGTAGAGCAGAGATTCCATATAGAGCGTGCCGGTTTTGCCGATGGTATCGGTGAAGCCGTAAGGAGAATGGGGGTTCTGAACGTCATTGTAGACCAGACCGTTTTCGTCGATGGGCAGCAGGAACAATCCCTGCTCGAGATCGGCCTCCCATTCGGTAAACAGAGGCAGGAAGGCTTCCGGATCCATCCGTCTGGAAAGGCTGTCTACGGTGAAAATCAAAAACGGCGTATTGTCGAGATTCGCTTCTCCGACGGGAGCTGCAGCGATTCCGGCAGCGTAAACAGCCAGACCGTCTGTCGTCACCCGGTCTGGCATCCATCCGTCGGCACGGCGGTGACGGACCGCATAGCGGATGCAGTTTACAATATCCTGATCCGGAATGGCGAAGCCTGCGTATTCCACCATATAGGAAAAATCGCGGAGCCACAGTCCGTCATAGCTGGCAGTGCCGTCCGGGGTATAAATCACAGTGCCGTCTGCAGCTGTGCGGCGGCAGCCATGGACAAGATCGGAGGCGAGAGAACGTAAATATTGTGTTGTATTTGTGTACATTGGTTGAAGTCTCCATTCTGCGGTATATTTTTGTTACTTTAACGTTAAAAGGTGCGGGAGCAGTCGGTCGAGCACCGCTTTGTAGCCGTTTGCGTACATGTGCATCCCCTCTACAGTATATTCTGCTTTCAACTGTCCCTTTTCATCCTTGATGTCATCGTTGGCGTCTATGTAGGCTGCACCGACCTCGGCGGCGAGCTCTTTTACCATCTCGTTGGCGCGACAGATACAGTCATTGTTGCGGACTTTTAACACTTCTTTCATGCCTGCATCGGCAACGTCCGGATTGACCGGATAATAGGCGAGCAGAAACAGCTTTGCCTGTGGAAGATGTTCGCGGATGCCGGAAAGAATGGTGCGGTAGCGGTTGTGCAGAACGTCTGGCGTGCAGGCGGGATCGTTTAAGTCGTTGGTTCCGATATTGATAAAAATGTAGGCGGGACGGAGCGCATAAACGCAGTCCTGCATGCAGGCGAGCATTTCCGATGTGGTAAAGCCGCCGACACCGCGGTTATAGATGGTCAGCGGAAGGTCGAAATCCGCGACAAATTCCTGGATGGGAAACTGTTCCATCAGGCTGGAGCCTGCAAACAGGATCTGTCCGGGTTTGACGAACTCGTTGAGATAGCGGAAACGCATAACCCGGTCAATTTTTCCCGCATCTCCGTGTAGAGCCTGATTCAGTTTGTTGTAAAATTCTATATCCATGAAAAACCTCCTTAGGATGTATAAAAATAATGTCGCAATGCGGTCATGGAAACGAAAGCAGGATGCAGAGAAACAGCATTCTGGAGGCACATAAACGGATTTTTGTGTACGATAAAAAGAAAACCGGGACAGGCTGTAAATAGCGTGTCCCGGAATTGTACAGCCGGTTTATGTTTGACAATAGAAGGTTCGCAGAGAATACATCTATTATTCATGACAATAGAATGCTCGCAGAGCGTGCATTCTATTGTTTTGCAGTGATCGTCACCGCGTGCAGATAGGCGTCGGAGCCAGACGCACAGGTAACGGAAATGCGCTGGTTGGTGACCAGAACCCTGCAGCCGTTGATTGCGTTGACGGAATCGAGCTTGATTTCCATCTGTCCCTGAGGTGTATCGAGGAAAAGCATATTTTCGGTTGAGTTCCCGTTTACAGTGCCGGTGGCGGTCAGCGTGGAAGCGGTATTGACAGAAGCCGAGGAGCTGCTTCTTGCGCCGACTGTGGTAACGGCGTGTAGATAGCCATCATTGCCGTGGTAATAATAAACGGTCAGGGAACGTCCGCTTGTCATCATCAGACCCTTTAAGGTGTTTGCATTGTTGTCGATTACAAACTGCATCGTGCCCCCGGTGGTGGAGAGATAGAGCATGTTGTTGGTCGTTTTGGAATCTACCGTGCCGTTTATAAACGGATAAGCAGAGTTATCGCCGTTTACAGATGCAGAGGTATTGGCTGCAGAAGAAGCGTCCGCGATTTTTACAGCGTGGAGATATGCGTCAGAGCCGCGTCCGCAGGTAATGCGGTATTTGCCGTTTAAAACAAGGAAGGCACAGCTGCCCATCTCGGTAGAAGGATCCAGCCGGATGATCATCTCACCCTGAGGAGTATCCAGATGCAGATCGTTGTCCTTTGTATTTTTGTTGAGGGTTCCGGTGACGTCAACTGTGTTGTTGGTATCTACAATGACATTGCCGATCTGATTGCCGGTGGAAATTTTAGTTGCATGCAGATAGCCGTCGCTGCCGCCGGTAACGGTGACGGAAATTGCCTGATCGGGCAGCAGGATTTTACCGGCAGTGGTGTCAGTGGCATTATCGATCTTAATCTCCATTTTGCCCTGAGGGGTATCCAGCAGCAAAAGGCTGCCGGTGGTGCCGGACATGACTTTACCCTGTACGGTAACCGTATTAGTTGCCTGCGCAGGAAGCAGAAAAGCCGGTGTAAAGAGCAGGGACAGAACCAGACAGGCTGTTAAAACAAGCCCGAAATGTTTGTGCATTTTCATAAGGAAGCCTCCGTTCAATAAAATCCGTGTCAGTACAGGAAAACAGACCTGTATCAAGATAGTTTCATCATATAATAAGCCCATTTAAAAAGCAAGAAAAGTTGTCAGAAAAAAGAGATTCTGGTACACTATGGATTACAAGTACACGAAGAGAGCGCCACTTCATGAGCAAAAGAAGCTGCGAATGGCGCGGGTGAACGGATTGCCGGGCAAAACAGACTTTAGAAGCAACCGGGAATTTTTTGAGGAATGGGGAACTCAGAATGATCAACAGAGAAGATATGCTGGAACTGACCAGACGGATGACACCGAGCCGCACCTGCATGGATCGGATCGCGGGCGGATATATGGATGAGGGCGGCTTTCTGGACGGAAGCTTTAATATACATTTTCTGAAGCTTTCCGGGGAAGAAAAGGCGAAGAACCTCGCGCTTGCAAAGGCGGTTCCTTTTTCGAAGACAAATGAACAGCTAAAAGAATACGAATTTTCACCGACACAGGAAAGGCCCGGAAGCCTGTGGCAGCTGTTGATGGCGATGCGGGAGGCGAGGCTCAAAAATGACGCCCTGAACGAAACGGTTTATGAACTGGTCGGTGAGCATTATCAGAGCGTTGGAAAAGATTACGCGGTCTTTTTGTTTCACGGAACCTACGACGTCCCGCTCAAAGCGTCCGACAAGGAAAGTCTGTGGGAGTCTGAAGAGGTGTACGATTTTTTAGTGTGCACGATCAGTCCGCTGGAGGGCGAATACGAGCCTGGTGAACCGGAGTGGGGCTTTTTGTTCCCTGCCTTTTCTGACCGCAGTACAGAAATCCACCGAATCGATATTTTTCAGAAAAATGCAACGGCATCCCAGACAGAGCTGATGAAAAAGCTGTTTCCTTAGAAAACAGTGACGCAGCAAGCTGCAGTCCGTTCCTGTATGCTGATGATACAGTATTTTATTGTGCATTGGGAAGCTGCGTAAAGATTGCGTAAAGAATATTCTGCGCAGAGCTGCCAGCGGTTGACAGGAGCCAGTAGTTAAGGTATTCTGGGAAAGATGTAATTGGAAAAACGAAAATTTTAGGAGGATATTCATGATTAAAGAAGCAATTGGAGGCTTTTGTATGGCGCTGGCGGACAGCGTTCCCGGTGTATCCGGCGGTACGGTGGCCTTTATTATGGGGTTTTATGACCAGTTTATCGGTTCGGTCCATGACCTTGCCTTTGGCAAGATGGAAGATAAGAAAAAAGCAATCGCCTATCTGATCAAGCTGGGTATCGGCTGGATCATCGGCATGGGGCTGGCGGTTGTCATCCTGTCAGCGCTGTTCGAAAGTCATATTTATGTGGTAAGCTCTCTGTTTATCGGATTTATTGCGGGCGCGATTCCGCTGATCATCCGGGAAGAAAGGGATGGCTTCAAGCAGTTTGGCAAGGGCATTTTATTCCTGATCCTGGGTATTGTGTTGGTGGCCGGGATCACCTGGTTAAACGGCAGAGCCGGAACCTCTTCGATGGATCTGAGCCACTTCCAGCTCGGAAATGCGATTAAACTGTTCTTTATCGGAATGATTGCGATTTCTGCGATGTTTTTACCCGGTATTTCCGGTTCCACCCTGCTTTTGATCTTCGGTGTATACATTCCGGTGATTTCTGCGATCCGCGCAGCGCTGGGGCTGCAGCTTTCCTATGTACCGAACCTGATCTTCTTTGGACTTGGTATCGTAGCAGGAGCATGTAGTGTTGTAAAGATTATCAAGGTTTGCCTGGAGCGCTTCCGCCCCCAGACGCTGTACTGCATCGTCGGCATGATGGTGGGCTCCTTCTATGCAATCGTGATGGGACCGACAACGCTGGAAGAAGCGCAGGCTCCGCTGGCTTTCTCCAGCTTTCATTGGATTGCCGGCATCATTGGACTGGCGCTGGTGCTTGGTATGCAGTTTGTAAAAGAAAAAGGAAAGAAAGCCTGAAAAACAGCGTGCAGCTTGTCTCCGGATAGGAGAAAGGCTGCACGCTGTTTTCATGACAATAGAATGCTCGCAGAGCGTGCATTCTATTGTTTATCACAGAAACGTGTGTCCTGTGATACAAAAGCCCTCCGGACGGGAGACCACTGTAGCGTACATTATCCCCGCCCGAGGATCGCGTCGAGATCCTGTGGCGCAGCGGTGATTGGCGTCAGTGAGTAGCGGTGGACGAGAAGCTGCACGACAGATTCGGACAAAAAGGCGGGCAGGGTCGGACCGAGGTATATATTTTTGACACCAAGGGCAAGCAGGGTGAGCAGGATGCAGACCGCCTTCTGTTCATACCAGGAAAGCACGAGTGTCAGAGGCAGTTCGTTGATGCCGCAGCCAAAGATTTCGGCGAGGGCCTGCGCAACGTAGATCGCACTGTAGGCATCGTTGCACTGCCCCATGTCGAGAATGCGCGGGATGCCGTTGATTTCTCCGAGGTCGAGGTCGTTGAAGCGGTATTTGCCGCAGGCAAGGGTCAGGACGATGGAATCCATCGGTGCTTGTTTGACAAATTCCGTGTAGTAATTTCTGCCGGGATGTGCGCCGTCGCAGCCGCCGACGAGGAAAATGTGTCGGATCGCGCCGGTTTTGATTGCTTCGACAAGCTGCGGGGCGCAGGAGAGGACGGCAGCGTGAGCAAAGCCGGTCGTCAGCATGTGCCCGCCGTTGATGCCGCTCATGCTCTGGTCGCGTTCATAGCCGCCAAGGCGCAGGGCATGCCGGATGACCGGGGAAAAATCCTTATGCCCGTGTTCGTCAGCTTCAATATGAGTCAGTCCCTCATAACCAACGACGGAGGTCGTATAAATCCGATCCTGATAGCTGGGACGCTGCGGCATCAGGCAGTTGGTCGTAAACAGCACCGGGGCGGGGATGTCCTGGAATTCCTGCTGTTGGCTCTGCCAGGCGGTGCCGAAGTTTCCTGCAAGGTGCGGATATTGGTTCAGACCGGGATAGCCGTGGGCAGGAAGCATTTCGCTATGGGTATAAACATTGATGCCGGTTCCTTTCGTCTGTTCGAGAAGCTGGTGCAGGTCTTCTAGATCGTGCCCGGAAACAACGATGAAGGGACCTTTTTTGATGTCCGTGTGCACTCGTGTCGGAACGGGATTGCCGAACGCGGTCGTGTTGGCGGTATCCAAAAGCTCCATGCAGCGATAGTTGACCCTGCCGAACTCCATAATCAGGGAAAGCCATTCTTCGGCGGAATGCGTTTTGGTCAGCTCGGTGAGCCCGCGGTAAAACCAGCCGTCCACCTCCGGGTCATGAAAGCCGAGACGAGCTGCGTGATGCGCGTAGGCAGCCATGCCCTTTAAGCCGAACAGAAGCGTGGAGCGCAGGGAAACGGTGTCGGTGTCGCCCTCCCAGAGAGGGGCGATGAAGCGTTCCTTTCTCTCCGATCCGGGGCTGTCAAGGCGCCTGCGCATTGCCCGGACGCGGTCGGTAAAGCGCTTGATGGAAGCGTCATCGAAGTTGACATTGGTAAGGGTGGTAAAAAGACCATCGGCCAAAAGGGCGGTGCAGGAATCTGTCTGCACCCCTGCCTCCATGGCGGCATGCGAAAGGCGGATCAGTTCTTCGACGAGCTGATCCTGCAAAAGCGCTGTGGACGGCTGCTTGCCGCAGACGCCCGTTTTGATGCAGCCGGTATTTCCGGCAGTCTGCTGACACTGAAAACAGAACATATCTGACATAAGCATCTTCCTTTTCTTTTTTCTGAAACGCTGTACGCCAAATGGCCTCAAATTGCAGAGCGTTCGACACACAGCGTTTTGTTTCCGGATTAGTATGAAACGGGAGAAGAAAAATATACGAAATCCTTTATCAGATTGTGTACAGAAAAAGAAAAAACGGGTATAATTCTATGAAAATGGAATTGTTTGAAAAGAAACACAAAGGAGAAAGATTGAAAAATAAAATTTTTCAATCGCGAGATTTGTGTCTGCGCGCACTTGACACAAACTCGGCATGCGCAAAAAGCGTGCGCAGAAATGAGGAGAAAAATGGTAAAGCATGTGATTTTATGGCAGTTAAAGGATTCTTTTACAGAAGAAGAAAAAACGGAAATCAAGGCGGGCATTAAAGCTGGTCTGGAAGGGCTTGCAGGGCAGATCCCCGGTCTGCTTTCCATTCAGGTACATACAGAAGGGCTTCCTTCTTCCAATGCGGATCTGATGCTGGATTCCTGCTTTGCAGATGCAGCTTCCCTGAAAGGATATTCCGTACATCCGGCCCATGTGGCGGTTGCGGACGGCAAGGTGCGCCCGAACGTGAAATGCCGCGTGTGCATGGACTATGAGGTGACAGAGGCCTGAAAAAAGGGATATAATAAAAGTGGCAAAATGCCATTGCTTTTTCAAAATTTGATGTTTATAATAATTTATAGTGTTTAGAAATTCAAAGACAAAGGCAGGTGAATGAAATGGATAGCTGCGATGCTCACGGGCGAAGTCGCTGCATAGGATGGGAAGCAGAAAAAGCACAGAGACGTAGCAGATCCGTTTCGTTCTGAGCCTTTTTTCTGTTCAGTTCTTTCTTCTTCATGGCGATAGAGTTTCTATTGTTCCTGTCCTATGGAATCCCAATAGCACGACAAGTCAGGTGAAAAGCAGGTTGCAGAAGATGCCGCAGGCGTGGATCAACGCAAAGGGGCTTCTTTTTGTTGCGTGATTTATGCAGAAGATGGTGTCTCTGTGTGCAAGTTTGGAGAAGAAAGGAGACGGGAGAGATGGAGACAAAGGACTATACTCAAGAAATCATTGACATTATCCGGAGCAATACCTCCCCGGCGGTGATGAGCAGCCGACTGGAGGATTACCATGCCAATGACCTTGCGGAAGTTCTCAAAAAGCTGACGGTACAGGAACGCTGCAAGCTGTACCGGATTCTGGATAAGGATATGCTTTCGGATATTTTAGAATATACGGAAGCAGATGAAGCAGCAGAGTACTTAAAAGAAATGGAACCGCGTAAGGCTGCGGCGATCCTTTCAGGAATGGAGACAGACTCGCTGGCAGAAGTACTGCGCATGCTCGATAAAGGCAAAAAGCGTCTGTTGATCGATCTGCTGGATGACGATGTCCGCCACGATATCGAAGTGATCGCATCCTTCGATGAGGATGAGATCGGCAGCAGGATGACCACTAACTGTATTATCATCCAGAAAAATGTTACCGTGAAGGAAGCAATGAGCAGCCTGATCTGTCAGGCAGCCAAAAACGATAATATTTCTACAATTTTTGTCGTAAGCAGCCAGCAGAAATTTTTCGGTGCCATCGACTTAAAAGACCTGATTATTGCAAGGCAGGATCATCCGCTTGAGGAGCTGGTTGTAACCTCTTATCCGTATGTATATGCGGAGGAAGAGATCGACGAGTGTATCGAACGCCTGAAGGATTATTCTGAGGATTCGGTTCCTGTCCTGGATAACGATAACCGCCTGTTGGGCGTCATCACATCCAGCAGCATCATCGAGCTGGTTGATGACGAAATGGGCGAGGATTACGCAAAGCTGGCTGGTTTGACGGCAGAAGAGGATCTCAAGGAGCCGTTAAAGGAAAGCATGAAAAAAAGAATGCCGTGGCTGTTGATCCTGCTTGCTCTCGGCATGGTTGTTTCGTCGGTTGTAGGCATGTTTGAGACAGTTGTGACGCAGCTGCCGATCATCATGTGCTTCCAGTCCCTGATTCTGGATATGGCAGGTAACGTCGGTACACAGTCCCTGGCTGTGACGATCCGGGTATTGATGGACGAATCCCTGACCGGCAAGCAGAAGGCAGAGCTTGTCTTTAAGGAAATGAGGATAGGCTTATGCAACGGTGGTTTGTTGGGACTGATGTCCTTTGTACTGATCGGACTCTATATTTTTGCAATCAAAGGAAAGACCCTCGTCTTTTCCTATGCGGTATCCGCGTGCATCGGTGTTGCCCTGCTTCTGGCAATGCTGATCTCCAGCGCGGTTGGTACGTGTATTCCGCTGTTTTTCAAAAAGATCAAGGTCGATCCGGCAGTTGCTTCCGGTCCTTTGATTACGACCATCAACGACCTTGTTGCGGTAGTGTCCTACTACGGCTTGAGCTGGCTGTTTTTGATCGAGTTCTTCCATATGGCGGGTTAATTCTTACGGAGGATTAAGAAATTCCTTCAGAAAAATAAGCTTTTGTTTAGAAAAAATTTCGGAAAAGCCTCTGCGGCTGTTTGGAATTTGTCTTTATGATAAGGGCAAATGAAACAAACGACTGCGGAGGTTTTTTTATGGATATCGATAGAGAAAAGGAAGGGAAGTGCCTGACGGTGACAGTGCCCTGCTATAATTCGGAAAGCTATCTGGAACGGTGTGTGGAATCCCTTTTAAAAGAGCGCGACGGGCTGGAAATTATTCTGGTGGATGATGGGTCGACGGATAGAACCGGACAGCTTGCAGATCAGTATGCGCGTGCATACCCGGATGTGGTTCGGGTTGTGCACAAGAAAAACGGCGGGCACGGTTCCGGTGTCAATGCAGGGCTGATGCTCGCAAACGGAATTTATTTCAAGGTCGTGGATTCGGACGATTGGCTGGATGAGGCTGCATTTCATAAGCTGATGAGCGTCCTGCGTTTCTGGTGCCGGACAAAGGAGGAAAAACGCCCCGACCTGGTTGTCTGCAATTATGTATACGATCATCTGGAAGAGGGAAAAACGAAAGCAGTCCGCTACGGAAATCTTTTTCCCGAGCAAAAAATCTGCAGGTGGGACGAAATCGGCTGCTTTTCGCCGGAACAGTATCTTGTCATGCATGCGCTGATTTTTCGGACGGGAGTGCTGTATAACTGTGGGTTAAAGCTTCCGGAGCATACGTTTTATGTGGACAACCTGTTTGCAAACTGCCCGCTTCCGTTCGTGCAGCGGATTTATTATCTGAATGAGGATTTGTACCATTATTATCTGGGGCGCGAGGATCAGTCGGTTAACGAAAAAGTGCTCGTGTCGCGCATCGATCAGCAGATTCTCGTGACCCAGCTCGGCAACCGGTTCGTCGGGTCGGACGCGGTGCAGAACACTGAACCGAAGCTGCGCCGCTATCTCTACCGCAACAGCTCGATTATGATGGCGATTTCCACGATCCATCTGCTGATGCTCGGAAAAGAAGGGCGGCAACGCAGAAAAAAGCTCTGGCAGTCACTAAAAAAAGAAAATCCGAAGCTCTATCGAAGGCTGCGGCTTGGCAGCATCAGCGGTCTGACCTGTCTGCCAGGTGCGCCCGGGGCGGCGGTGGTGATCGGAGGATACCGAATGGCGCGCCGGATCTGGCAGTTTCAGTGAGGGTGCGGCGATGAAGAATAGGAAAAAGCAGGATAATGCCGCGGCGCAGTCCGCAATCTACGTTGGCTTTGTAGATACGCCTGGTCTGTTTGCTTCGATCATCCGCCGAGTGATCGGGCAGAATTATGTGCATGTCGTGCTGGGCTTCGATCCGGAGTTGAAAGAAGCCTACAGCATCGGCAGACGCAATCCGGCGATTCCGCTGTTTGCGGGCTTTGAACGGGAAAATCGGGAAAAAATTCTGAAAAAATATCCGACCGCGCGCTATCAGGTCTGCCGCGTGGCATGTACGAAAGTACAGAGGGAAGCGCTGCAGCAGGAGGCAAAGACGGAATGGGAACGACGCTTTACCCATCATTATATGGTGATCGGGCTTTTGTTTTTGTTAGCTGGAATCGCCTTTGACCAGAAAAATCACGACACCTGTTCGTCGTGGCTGGCGCGTGTAACCCAGAAGGTCGGCCTGCAGGAATGGCAAAAGCCGTTTCCCCTTGTCACGCCGCGGGATGTGTATGAACAGCTGGGAAAAGACAGCTGTGTGGGAACGCTTGTATTCGAGGGGACACTGGCAGAGCTGGTGGAGGGCAGCGCAGCGGTCGTGGCTTCGGAGGCGGGCTGCGCGGTAGGAACTGCAGCGGCATCGGAATTTGCTGGCACGGGTCGTGACTGGCGGCCGCGTCCGGCGATGAATTGATGGATGTTCGTGCTGCATGCGCAGCAGCGCAGTCATGGCGCGCACATGTTTTGGGGTGCTGCGTGCCTGTAGAATGGAGAGGGATATGAAGGCTCGAAAAAAAGATACGCCTGCAGGCGGACGAAAAAATTATTTTTTGGAGACACTGCTGTTTTTGGCGGTGATGGTACTCACGCTGCGGTTTTGCTTTAGCGGGCAGAAGCCGCAGGAGATCTGGGCAGCGGTAAAGAGTATGCGGGGAATGAGTCTGGCCGGGGCGGTGGCACTCGGCCTTTTCTTTGTCTGTATGGAAGGGACGATCATAAGGATTCTGCTTGGGGCAGCAGGCGGAAAAAGCGGACTTCTGACATGTATCAGCTATTCGTTTCTCGGATTTTTTTATTCCGGAATCACACCGTCCGCGACCGGCGGACAGCCGATGCAGCTCTATGAAATGAAGAAGGATGGAAACAGCGTCAGCAGCAGTACGGTCGTACTGATGGTCACAGCGGTGTGCTATAAGCTGGTGTTAGTTTGTATCGGTACATTTCTGCTGATTTTTCAGGGGGAAATGCTGCGGCAATATCTTGGCGGATATTTCGGTCTGTATCTTCTGGGTCTGTTTTTGAATCTGGCGATCACGCTTGTCGTGACTGGAATGATTGTCCTGCCGCAATGGATAATTGCCTGGGCGGATATTTTTGATCGATTGTTTGTGAAACTGCATTTGTGGAAAGCTTCGGGAAGCGCGGGCAGACAGGAAAAGGTGCGGTGCTTCGTGCAGGAATATCATCGGGCAGTCCTATTTTTAAAAGAGCATCCGGGGCGGCTTGCGGCAGCATTTTCACTGACCTTTGTGCAGAGAAACAGCGCATTTGTGATTACCTGGCTGGTGTACTGCGGAATGGGGCTTTTCGGGACAAATTTGTGGAGCGTCGTCTTTTTACAGGCGGCGGTGACGCTGGCAGTGGACATGCTTCCGGTGCCCGGCGCGCAGGGAATTACGGAGCTCGTGTATCGGAGCGCGTTTGCACAGATTTTCATCGGAGGGACGTTACCTGTGTCGATGATCGTCAGCAGGGCGGCGTCGTTTTATGTGCCGATGGCGGTCGGGCTTGCAACCGTGCTCTGGAGGATGGCGCGTAAGGCAGGAAAGAGCGGGTGGAAGCAGGCTGCGTAAATCAGCATAAACTAATGATCCATTTACGCCTTCTAAAGATAATTAACGATACAGCAAGTCGGAATAATTCCTCCGTGGTAAGCAAAGTATACACGCCAACAATTCCCCATTTAAATACATATGCTGCAAGCAGACACAGTGGAATTCCGATACACCATGTGCCAATAATATCAATAATCATAATGTTTTTGGTGTTGCCGCCACTTCTTATAATGCCTCCGCCAAGTATCATATTTTCCACCTTGACCGGAGCATACAAGGCAAATACGATAAGCAGTATCTTTCCAAGCTCTTTTACGTTGTCATCAACACGATAGAATCCGGTATATACTCCGGACAAAAGAATGAGCAAAGCCGATACCGCTGCTGCACCAACTAAGCCTGCACACATAATCTTCTTCGACTCTGTATAAGCCTCATCATACTCTTTCCTGCCAAGCCTTTTGCCGACCATTACACCGGCAGCCGCAGACAATCCGCTAAGTGCACCTATCATAAGCCCTTGGATCGGACCGGTAAGTGTATAGGCGGCAAGGTTTGAGGTGCCAAGATGTCCATAAACAGCAGACTCCACATTTTGCCCGAGACTCCATAAAAATTCACTGATCAGAATCGGCAGAATCATGATCAGATAATCCCGGATTGTGATTTTTTTAAAATGCAGAGACAATATCGGTTGGTCTCCATCTTTTCTGATACATAAGACAAATCCGATCCCAATAAATACCAGGTTAAACAACTGCGAAATAAGTGTGGCAATGGCAGCTCCCTTGATTCCCATACATGAAAATCCGTATTTTCCAAATATCAGCAGATAGTTCAGCACTGTGTTTACAGCAACTGCTCCAAAGCTTGCCAGAAGTGGTATCGTGGCATGCTCCTTACAGCGCAGCCATGAGGATAAAATATTACTGACAGCCATTGGAATATAAGAAAACGCTACGATTCTAAAATAAACCGCACCAATATTTATAATACTCATATCTTTCGTATACAGTTCAAGAATCTGCGACGGAAAAACTCCGGCTGCAAGCAGGAACAATGCTGATATCATGATTCCGCAGAGGAGGCTCACATCAAAACTGCACCATGCCTCTTTGGTTTCCTGTGCACCGATAAACTGAGCAATTAGTATCCCGGCAACTGTGCTTACTGCACCGATCACCACGGAAAAAATCAGGGAAAAATTCCCGCATAATCCAACTGCCGATATATTTGTTTCACCTAACTGCCCGATCATGATCTGGTCAACAATTGAAAATGATGCCTGCAGCATACTTTGCAATGTGACAGGAATTGCTATTTTACACAACGATTTCATAAACTCTGACATGATAATTTCCTCGTACTTTCCCTTTTTATTAAATCAACCGGCAATACGATTTCTGTCTGATATTCTGTTCCATCGCGCATTGCCTCCAGACATTCAATTGCCGCTTTCGCCCTTAAGCGAGCATCCTGATGAATCGTTGTGAGGGAAGGATTGCTTTCCCTGCTTGCCATGTTATCATCAAAGCCGATGATCTGGATATCCTCTGGAATTCGGATGTTCTTTCCTTGTAAAAATCTCATAAACTCAAGGGCATAAAAATCGGACACCGCAAAAACGGCGGTGATATTGCTTTTTATCAGCTGTCTATAGTGATCCTCATAAAAGCACATTCTTTCCTGTTCTGTCTTTGGGATTTCCCATCTATAGGTTTCTCCCTGTGCAAAGGCTTTGCGAAACCCTTCGATGCGCTCTTTATCCATGCAGATGAAATTATCTGCTATGCATAATGCTTTTTTATGTCCCAGCTCCTTTAAATAGTTCCCATCCTGATAGCCGCCGTCAGAATGATCGATGACCAGATTTACTACCTTTGAGCATTTTTCAAAATAGCCATCATACACTACAAACGAAATCCGCATCTGATTTCTAAGACTTTCGTAATCCGCTTCACAAAATCCAATCAGAATCAGTCCGTCCATATTCCACATGGATGCAAATACCGGAATCTCTCTGACATCAGATGTTGTTTTTATCATCAGGAAATATCCTTTTTCATTCACCTCATGGGAAAGCGCATTCAGCGATGACATTACAAATCCATCCTCTAAAACCCTGCCCTCATACTTTTCATGGTCATTCACCACCACGCCGATGATTCTTGAATTATTTCTCGCAAGCAAAATGCCAGCCATATTCGGGATGTATCCCGACCTTTCAAGTTCCTGCTGAACGCGCTTTACCGTCTGATCGGAAATCTTTTCTGTTTTTCCATGGATCACATTTGAGACAGTAGCAGTACTAAGACCTAACGCATCTGCAACATCTACGATTCGAATCCTGTTCTGTGCCATTTTCATTCCTTCTTCTTTGACATTATGAGGTCGGGGCAAAAGCCCCGACCTTGATGCCTGCGGATTGTTCCGTGCTGTGCACTCTCACAATCCGCTCCGATATTTGCATATCGTGGCAGGTCACATTATGACTATATGGTACCTTATAAATGTGGAATTTACAAAGGTTAAACGCATAACCGATTACAAAATTTGAGTTCGATTTTTGTGACGGGTTACACGTTTAACCTTTGTGAAAACCATATTTCTATTGTAATATGGAAGCAGAATATCAAAATATACGCAAAAAACGTGCGCAGAAATGAGGGGAACATATGAATAAAGAAATGACCGTAAACGGGAAAAGCTATACAATAATTAAATTGCTGGGAAAGGGGAAAGGTGGATATTCTTATTTGGCAGAGTCTGGAAACAACAGGTATGTTTTAAAGCAGATTCATCATGAACCTTGTGATTATTATCAGTTCGGAAACAAGCTTGAGGCAGAAATCAGGGATTACAAGAAATTGAAAGAAATCGGAATAAAAATGCCGGCCATGCTAGAAACAGATGTGGAAAATGAACGCATTTTGAAGGATTTTATTGACGGTGACACGATCTATCAGTTGGTTTTGGAAGATAAGATGAAGGATGACTATATCGAACAATTGCATAGGATGTGTACACTGTTATATGCTGCCAATACAAATATCGATTATTTTCCAACGAATTTTGTTGTACATAACGAAGAAATATATTATGTCGATTTCGAGTGCAACGATTACATGGAAGAATGGAATTTTGAAAATTGGGGTGTAAAGTACTGGTCAAAGACACCGGAATTTCTGCAGTATGTGAAAGAACATTCATGATACAAGTATGATCTGTTTTGTTTCTTGGAAGCTGGTTTGGAAAGCAATTGGAACTGGAAAGTACAATTTCAATTGCGGCAATAGTTACTGTAATGGATATTGTCAGCTTTACCCGGATAGGTAAGCGGACAGTAAATGCAAAGGCTATAGCAAATAAAAGTGTAGTAGCAAGGCTGTTTGTATATGGAATAGAAAAGAATGATGTGCTGATTCCAACCTGTGGTTTTGGGGATTATCTCTATTATGCAATGTGGATTTCGGGAATCCATTCATTAAGCGAATCTATTCAAGCATACGTATTTTGCGCATTTATGATTTTGGTGGGAATTATCATACAGTCCGTTGTTATAAAGAAGCTTTCAATAAGAGACAACTTTAAAGGATTCCCAGGAACAGTATTTCCATTTTCACGAACAGTATTAGCATACTTAGCTGTGTATTATGTACGAAAGTAGAACATATCTTTACAGTGCAGGCAGAGTGTCCGAAACAATAGAAGTTGCAAGGATAGATAATCAGAAGATACACGATTACTGATTGGATTGGACTGGTACAGTTGATCAAAAGAAGAAGCCTTTTCAGGGTGGATGCAGATACAAAATCCCAGATGTACAGGTGAACAGACATGAAAAATATCCATAGCATTGAATTTTATACCGGAAGCAAGGAAGAATTGCTTCCAGATTTTGAAAAAGATTTTCCCTATATCGCTTCGAGGGCAGAACTTGACAAGTATATAGGGGGTTATGTACCGTGGCACTGGCACAGGACAGTGGAACTTTTTTATATGGAAAGCGGCAGCATTGAATATGATACGCCAGGAGGAAAAATATTGTTTCCGGCTGGAAGCGGCGGCATGATAAATCCCAATGTACTCCATATGACAAAAGCAATATCGCAGAGAGAAAAGAATATACAGCTACTTCATATTTTCGATGTTTCCTTACTTGCCGGAGAACAGGGAAGCAGGATTGAACAAAAATATATTGCACCTGTCATAACAGCCCCGCAGATCGAGGTAATCCCGCTTTTTCCGGGCAATGCAGAAGAAGAAAGGATTTTGAAACTGCTTGCTGACTCATTTCGTTTATCCAGTGATGATTTTGGATATGAAATAAAACTGCGGGAAGCCCTAACGGAAATATGGCTCCTGCTTTTTGAACTATCCCTCCCTATGCGTGAAAAGAAAGGGGAATATAACAAAAGCAATGATAAGATAAAGCTGATGATGATATACATTCATGAACATTACAGGGAGAAAATATCTATTCCGGCCCTTGCTGAGGCAGCATATCTAAGCGAAAGGGAGTGTTATAGAGTATTTCATGACTATCTGCATATGACACCCGTAGAGTATATAACGGCTTACCGTTTGCAAGCTGCCTGTCAGATGTTGGCAAAGGGACAGGAAGCTGTTACCGTTATCAGTCATGAGTGCGGTTTGGGGAGCAGCAGTTATTTTGGAAAGGTTTTTCGGGAATACGCACATTGTTCACCTACAGAATATAGAAAAAAATGGCAGAATAGTAATATGTAATGGCGGAAAAGAAATATTTTTCCTATGTCTTTTGCATTATAATGATACCTGTAAAGTAAATCAGCAATTTACAGGAGGTGAACGCAAGATGATAAAACTGAACATTCTGAACATGGAAAATTTTTTAGATACTGTCAATGCCTGTACCGGCAAAGTATATATGCTCTGCCCGAACGGAAAAAAACAAAACATTAATGGGGAAGAAAAGATACAAGACAGTTTGTGGTGTCAATACTTCCAAAACAAAAATTGTCTGAGGCTTATTTTGGAAATTCCGAATCCAACGGACTATATGAACATTGTTTCGTACTATGCCGGGGATTGCTGATTTATCTGTAAATATTTCATCATAAAGGGGCTGGACAGTTTATCTTCCAGCCCCGCCCTTTTGAAAGGAGTTAAAAATGGAGTTGAACATTCAGACCGCAGAACTGGCATTAAGGGAAGCGTCAGAATCCAATCCGGGAGCGTGGGCAGACCATTCCCGGTTTGTAGCCGAAGCCTGTAAAAACATTGCATCACACTGTAAGGATTTATCTTCTGAACAGGCATATATTTTCGGGCTGCTGCATGATATTGGACGCTATGCTGGAGTGAGTTCGGAAAGACATCTGATAGACGGCTATCGGTACTGCATGGAGCGTGGGTGGGGAAAAGCTGCACAGATATGCATATCCCACGCATTTATGATACAGGATATTGCCACATCTATCGGTGAGTTTGATGTTAGTGATGAGGATTACCTGTTTATGAAAGAATTTGTTGCAAATGCGGTATATGATGATTATGACCGTCTTGTACAGTTATGTGACGCATTGGCTATGCCGACGGGGTTCTGTCTTTTGGAAAAGAGATTTGTAGACGTGACAATACGGTACGGTGTTCACACGGCGACAATAGACAGGTGGAAAAAGATTTTAGAGATTAAAGAACAGTTTGAAAATCAGATTGGCTGTTCTATCTATGCCCTACTTCCGGGTGTTGTGGAAAACAGTTTTCGTTAAGGTGGATATTATGTTTCTGATTAGGGAGATAAGGTGGCAGTATGAAGTATAAACATATTGTTTTTGACATTGATGGTACTCTGATTGATACGGAATATGCTGTATTACATTCCTTACAGGAAACTATAAAGGGATTGTCCGGGAGAGAGATACCTTGCTCTGAACTAAGATTTGCGTTAGGGATTACAGGGACAGACGCTTTGAAAAAACTTGAGATAAAAGACACTTCCCATGCGATAGAATTATGGGATAAAAATATGCGTAACTATACAAATACCATTAAAGTATTTGGCGGAATCATTGAATTATTGGAAAATCTTCTAAGCATGGATTATGAAATGGGGATTGTCACATCAAAGACAAGGGAAGAATTTACACATGATTTTTGTCCGTTTGGTATCAGTCATTATTTCAAAACAATTATATGTGCAGACGATACACAGGAACATAAACCCAGTGCCGCACCGATTTTGAAATATGTGGAATTATCAAAAACAGACCATAGGAAAGTACTTTATATCGGAGACAGCAAATATGACAGTAAATGTGCGGAAAATGCAGGAATCGATTTTGCTTTGGCAGTGTGGGGCAGTCATAATAAGCGCATAAAAGCAGATTATTTTTTAGAAAGACCTGCCGACCTGTTATCTGCTATCACTTCAGAGAAATTGTGTTGACGATGAAAGACCGGACGAAAATGACTCCAGGGAGTCCGCTTTACTAACAAGATTGGAAGTCTATTCCTTGCAATGTTTGCAGTGATGTAAAATGCTCCTGGCGCAGAAGGCTTTCAGCAATTATGACTGCTATCATCTTCTGGCGCCTTATCTGGCTGGAACAGAAGCAAGTGGACTGTACGAAGCAAGGCTTGGCGCCCAGGAGATGCCAGGAAAAGAGGTACATGTATTTTGTGCTGGATACCGTGAGGATGAATTTGAAGAACTGCTTTGCTTTGCAGATCATATCGTGTTTAACTCACCCTCCCAGCTTCTCCGTTTTGGAAAAAGAGCGAAGCAGGCCGGGAAAAGTGTAGGGCTCAGGGTCAATCCGGAATGCTCTACCCAGGAAGGACATGAAATTTATGATCCTTGTGCCCCGGGCAGTCGTATGGGTACCACGAGAGCACAGTGGGAGGCTGCTGTGAAAATGCATCCGGATCTGACCGGATTATTGGATGGTATTCATTTTCACACCCTTTGCGAGCAGGATTCCTCTGATCTGGAAACTACTCTTGCAGCGGTAAAGGTGAAATTCGGAGATCTGATTTCGCAGGTAAAATGGCTGAACCTGGGAGGAGGACATCATATTACAAGACCAGGTTATGATATTGCACGGCTTGAAAAGTGCATTGAGGCGGCAAAGAAAGAATGGAAGGTGGATATTTACCTGGAGCCTGGAGAGGCATGGGCTTTAAATGCAGGATTCTTTCTGACAACCGTGCTGGATGTGCTGCAAAATGGTGATACCCGGCTTGCAATTTTGGACGGAAGTGCTGCATGTCATATGCCGGACGTTCTGGAAATGCCTTACCGTCCGCCCCTTCTTGGAGCAGGGGAGCCAGGAGAGAATGCCGTTACAGTCCGTCTTGGAGGACCAACCTGTCTGTCCGGGGATGTGATAGGAGATTACAGCTTCCAAAAGCCTTTGGCATACGGAGATCTTCTCATGTTTGGCGATATGGCCATATATACAACCTGCAAAAACAATACTTTTAACGGAATGCCCCTGCCTGATATCTGGCTGCGGCATGGTGATGAAACCATGGAACGTCTGACTGATTTCGGTTACGAGGATTTTAAAGGCAGACTTGGCCACCGCAGGAAATCAGAGTAGGTCTTTTGTAAAAAGACGTAAGTCATAGAAATATGGCTTGCGTTTTTTTCTGTCTGGACAGGAAGCCTTTTGATAAGGTGGAGTTGTCGGAAAGACAAACCAAAACATAAAAGGCGGGAAAATATGAAAAAGAACGGGAAATAAAGTTTACCGATTGGATGGTGCTGGTGGTAGCAGACAGTGTTCTTAATCAGGAAAATAAACTATTGTGTTGTATTACGGCGAATCAATATAGGTGTAATTTGTTTGTGGATGGGTTCGCCCAATGGTTTGGGAGCACGCTTTTTCTGCTCATCCATCTGCCGGACCAGAAGATCCATGGCAGTTTTGGCAATGACATCAATCTGCTGACCAACGGTTGTGATTGGAAGGATTGCCTCGCTGGCAATTGGGGAATCGTCAAATCCAACAATCTCATAAGTGGAAGGAAATGTTCCGTATTTTTGGAAAATTAAATTCAGAAACATATTGGCATAGGTATCATTCGCAAGAAAGATACCTTTTTTTTGATCAGGGTATTTGGCTTCTATTTTATCGAAAATTACCCGGATCACGTTTAAAATCTCCTGATAAGTATTACCTTCTACACTCAGATCGATATCATATGGAACATGATGTTCTTCGCAAGTTTCCTTAAAAGCCCGGATACGGTCATAAGCCGGGGCAGACTTCGTCACATTGACATTTATATGAATCAGTATGTCACATTTATCCCGGATCAACAAGGAAGTAGCCTGAAGTGCTCCCATATAGTTATCCGTATTGACGCTGCTGATATGTTCTGCTTCACGTTCAATTGCGATGACAGGAATCTGATAGGAAGCGAGCTTTTCGGATGGAAGCGTGTGACTTAAAACAATCAGTCCCTCAATCTGATAAGATAGAAGCTCTTCAATGTATTGTTGCTCCTCTTCAGCCCCATGTTCGCTGGCGAAAACAAGAAATTTATAATGATAATCTCTGTAGCTGGAAAGAAATTGTGCCAGCATCTCAGAATAATAGTGCAGATAGAGGTTTGGAACGATGATTCCGATAAATTCACTTTTTCCATTCGCCAGGACCTTTGCCAGCTTATTCTTTTTATATCCAAGTATGTCAAGAGCCTGTGAAATCTTTTCCTGGTTTTCTAAGGTAAGAGAATCAGGATGATTGAAGTATCTTGATATTGTAGTCTTTGAAAAATTTGTGTATTCTGCAATATCTGCAAAAGTTACCTGTTTTTTACTCATAAAAGCGGAATCTCCTTTAATATGACGACTAACAGTTTATAATAGTCTTTAGTATAGCAATTCTCATGGAAAAACACAATGGGAAAATAACCGATTACGTAACCGGTTATTTTCACACGCGAAAGTGTTGACAGAATGAGAGGAATAGAGTATTATCAAATTAGAAAGTAACCGGTTACTTAACCGGTTTTGTGCGAAGCGTTAAAGGAATGGAGGGAGTAATGCATGAAAAGAATGCAAAACCAAGCAAAGTCCGCAAGCAAGCGAACCTGGAGAGAAAAGGGGACTTATGTGAAGAAAAACTGGCAGCTATATTTATTCTTCCTGATGCCGGGACTTTTGCTGACAATTATTTTTAAGTATCTTCCGATGGGTGGTCTTCTGATTGCTTTTGAAGACTACAATGTAATCAAAGGAGTTCTTGGGAGTCCCTGGGTCGGACTGGAGTATTTCAGACGATTTTTATCTTCACCGGATTTCATGAGCTATCTGATGAATACATTAAAATTGAGTATCTACGGATTGCTGTGGGGGTTCCCGGTTCCAATTATTCTTGCATTGCTTCTGAATCGTATTCAAAAGACAGGAATCAAGAAGAAGGTTCAGCTTTTGATCTATATGCCGAACTTTATTTCCGTCATCGTACTTTGTGGTATGGTCCGTATGTTTTTATCGCCTGTAGGACCGCTGAATAAAGTACTCGGAATCAGCACAAACTGGATGACAATGCCTTCTGCATTCCGGACAATCTATATTGCAAGCGGAATCTGGCAGGCGGCAGGATGGGCATCTATTATGTACACAGCAGCATTGTCGAATGCCAGCAAAGAGCTGGAAGAAGCTGCTCTCATGGATGGAGCAAATCTTCTGCAGCAAATCTGGTATGTAGAGTTGCCTGCAATTAAAAATATTATTGTAATTCAGTTTATTTTACAGGCCGGAAATATTATGAGTATAGGTTTTGAAAAAGCTTATGCGTTACAGACAGATATGAACTTGCCGGCATCGGAAATCCTGTCTACATATGTATATCGTATCGGACTTTTAAATGGCGATTATGGATATTCTACAGCAGTAGGTCTTTTCAATTCTGTTGTAAATGTTATCTTGCTGGTTTTTGTAAACTGGGTTGTTCAGAAACTGAATGATGGAGAAGGATTATAGGAAAGAGGGAGAAAAGATGGAGAAAATAAAGAATAAAAAATATTCAAGGACAGACAGCGTAATCCTTGGAATCGGATTTACCATTCTTGGTTTATTCGTCCTTTCTATAGCAATACCGATTGTTTATGTGGTACTCGCATCCTTTATGGATCCGAATGTTTTGAATAACCAGGGATTGAGTTTTAAAATCAAGGACTGGACATTAGATGCCTATCGAAGAGTATTAGAGAATGCAATGATCTGGCGTGGATTTTTAAATTCTTTCCTGTATTCACTTGCATTTACAGTTATTTCCGTTTTTGTGACATTGCTGGCAGCATATCCGTTGTCTAAAAAAGAATTTGTAGGAAGAGAATTATTCAATATTATTTTCCTGATCACAATGTTCTTTGGGGGTGGAATGATTCCTACCTTCATTTTGATCAATCAGCTGCACTTGGTTAATACGGTGTGGGCAATCCTGATTCCGGGGGCATTTAATGTATGGAATATGATTCTCGCAAGAACTTATTATCAATCAATTCCGACAGAATTAAGAGAAGCATCTGCGATCGACGGGGCAAATGAGATCCAGCATTTCTTTAAAATCATGATTCCGGTATGTAAGCCGATCATTGCAGTTCTGGCACTCTGGTCCTTCGTTGGAATGTGGAACAGTTATTTCGATGCAATGATTTATTTGAATGATGCAAATCTGCAGCCATTGCAGTTAGTGCTCCGTTCTATTCTGGTACAGAATACACCACAGCCGGGAATGATCGCCGATATCCAGAGTACGGCAGAAATGGCAAAAATAGCAGAACAGCTTAAATATGCAACCATTGTAGTATCAAGTTTACCACTGTTAGTAATGTACCCATTCTTCCAGAAATATTTTGATAAAGGAATTATGGTCGGATCGGTAAAAGGCTAATAAGAAAGGAACGATACAGATATGAAGAAAAGAAAAGTAAATGCATTACTTGCAATTGGACTATTCTTGACGATGATGGTGGGAATTGCAGGATGTGGAAAAGAGCAGCAGCTTGCAGCTGAAATTGATCCGGATACACCTGTATCGGAAGTGCAGTTTCCATTGAAGGAAACCGCAGAACTTTCCTTTATTACAAGTGCACCGGCTACATCAACACAGGAGCCAAATGAACGAGTGATCTTTCAGCGCATGGAAGAGCAGACAAATGTTCATATTGACTGGACTTGTTTTGTATCAGACCAGTTTTCTGATAAGAAAAACCTGGCACTTGCCCAGTTTGGAAATCTGCCGGACGGATTATTCAATGCCGGAATGAGTGAGTATGACCTGCTGCGTTATGCAAAGCAGGGAATCATCATTCCATTGGAAAACCTGATAGATAAATATATGCCGAATTTACAGGCAGTATTTGAAAAATATCCGGAATACAGGGCGATGTGTACAGCACCGGATGGACATATTTATTCCTTTCCATGGATTGAGCAGCTTGGAGCAGGGAAAGAAGCCATTCAGGCAATCGGAGATATCCCGTATATTAACAAAAAATGGCTGGATTATCTTGGACTTGAGATTCCGACAACAACAGATGAACTGGAACAGGTATTAATTCAATTCCGTGATCATGCAGATGAACTTGAAAAAGAATTTTCCATTGAAGGTGATGTAATCCCGATGTCATTTATTATCAATAATGGAGATCAGGATCCTGCAATTTTGATCAATGGATTTGGAGAAGGTTATGGAGATACAGGGGATCATTTTGCTGTAACGGATGAAGGAAAAGTTATTTACACAACGGTTCAGGAAGGTTATAAAGAAGGTATCCAATGGTTACATAAGCTTGTAACAGAGGATCTGGTCGACCCGGAAGCATTTACACAAGAGTGGTCCACCTATGTGGCAAAAGGAAAGAATCATCGATATGGTCTCTGCTTTACATGGGATATTGCAAATATCGATAACAATGAAGATTATGTGATGCTGCCAGCGTTGACAGGACCGGATGGAATGAGAAATATCACAAGACAGAACAACAGCGAAACAAGCGGATTCGATCGTGGAAGATGTGTCCTTACATCCAGCTGTCGTGACACAGCACTTGCCGCCGCATGGATTGATCAGATGTATGCCCCCCTTCAGTCACCGCAGAATAACTGGGGAACTTATGGAGAAAAGGATTCTTTTAACATTTTTGAACTGTCCAGGAATAAAGATGGCGGAGAAATGCTGAAGCATATGGATCTTGGAACTCAGTCTCCGGTAGAAGTACGTGAGGCACAATCTGTAAATGGTCCGCTTGCAGTACTGAATGAATATTATGATGTATATGTAACACAGCCAGAAGATGCAAAATGGCGTTTAGACAATATGCATGAAACTTATCTACAGGATATGAACAGCAAGTATGTTTATCCAAACGTCTTTATGAGCATTGAGGATACCAATAAAGTGTCTCAGTACGATACAGATATTAGAAAATATGCAGAGCAGAAGAAAGCAGACTGGATCCTGAATGGTGGAATTGAAAAAGAGTGGGATTCCTATCTGAAGAAAATGGAACAGTATGGACTTTCTGATTATCTTTCAATTAAACAGAAATACTTTGATCAGTATCAGAAGTCATTGAGTGAAGAAAAATAACGATACGAACAACAGGAGAATTTGCATGAGTGAGATGTTAGAAAAGGCTAGAAAATATGAAGATGAACAGGGAAAGCAGATAAAAGCAGAAGACAGACCGGCTTTTCATGTGAGTCCATATGTCGGATGGATGAATGATCCGAATGGTTTTTCATACTATCAGGGAGAGTACCATCTTTTTTATCAGTATTATCCATACGATACACACTGGAACAGTATGCATTGGGGTCATGTGGTTAGTAAAGATCTGCTTCACTGGAAACATCTTCCGGCAGCTTTGGCACCGGATGAAGATTATGATAAAATTGGATGCTTTTCAGGAAGCGCAATAGAGTTAGAGGACGGAAGACAACTGCTCCTCTATACTGCGGTAGATCAGGAAACAATGGAAGATGGAACTGTAAGGGATATTCAGACACAGGCAGTGGCTGTTGGAGATGGAAAAGATTATAAGAAATATGAGAAGAATCCTGTTCTGACAGCCAAAGATCTTCCGGAAGGTGCAAGTAAAGTGGATTTCCGTGATCCAAAGATCTGGAAAGGAAAAGATGGGAACTTCTATTGTGTTATCGGAAGCAGACCGGCAGATGGAAGCGGACAGATTCTTCTTTACAGAAGTGAGAATGGATTTGACTGGGAATTTGTCAGCATCCTTGCAGAAAATAAGAAACGTTTTGGAAAGATGTGGGAATGTCCGGATTTCTTTGAACTGGATGGGAAACACGTTCTTTTGACCAGTCCACAGGATATGCTGCCGGAAGGCTTGGAATATCATAACGGAAATGGTACTTTATGTATCATAGGAGAAATGGACCAGGATAAATATACCTTAAAAGAGCAGTTTGCGCAGTCTGTGGATTATGGAATTGATTTTTATGCAATGCAGACGTTGGGAACCCCGGATGGACGGAGAATTATGATTGGCTGGATGCAGAACTGGGACACGATTGCTCATCGTTGCAATGACTCAAAATGGTTTGCACAAATGAGTCTGCCGAGAGAATTATCTGTGAAAAACGGAAGACTTTATCAAACGCCGATCAAAGAACTCGATGCGATGCGAAAAGACAGAGTTGAGTACAATAATGTAGTAATAAATAATGATACGATCTCATTGGATAAAATCGAAGGACGAACGATAGATATGGAGCTTGTGATACGTCCGGAAGATAAGGAAAATGTCTATAAGAAATTCGCATTACGTTTTGCACAGAATGAGAGGTTTCATACAGAATTGTGCTTCCGCCCGGATGAGTCTGTCCTGAAAATTGACAGAAAATTTTCGGGAAGCGAACGAGCATTGGTTCATCAGAGAAGATGTCTGGTAAATGGAGATGCCAATGAATTAAAGCTTCGTGTGATTTTGGATAGATTTAGCGCAGAAGTATTTATTAATGATGGCGAGCAGGTTATGTCGGCTGTCATATTTACAGAGCAGGAGGCAAAAGGAATTTCATTCTTTGCGGAAGGCGCAGCTAAAATCGATGTGGTGAAATACGATCTGGTTTAGAAAACACATGATAAAACTTACATGGAGTTGGAAAACGCATGGATAATGATAGGGGGATTCCTAAAACGGGAATCCCCTTTGCAGTACAGATGGTGCGTGAAAAAATAGGAGCACTGCGTGTAATGCCAACCAGAGAGGAAATTCAGAAGCTGCTGGCAATCCGCATGCAGACAGGAGCATGACTTGTAGAGTTCACACATTCACACAATCTTCACAAAATAATTAGCACTCACCTCTTGACGTGGCTAATAGCTGGTGCTATAGTAGGATTCAGATGAAGTGTTATAGCTTCACTAGAACAAACAACAGCGGCCGGAAGGTTCCAATAGAGGAGCCGAATGGCGAAACCATGATAGATTGAGTAAGGAGGGAGCTGTGTATGAACATTTCCAAATTTACCCAGAAATCCGTAGAAGCAGTGCAGAACTGTGAAAAGCTTGCCTATGAATACGGCAATCAGGAGATCGAAGAAGAACATCTTTTATACAGCCTTCTGACCATCGAAGACAGCCTGATCTTAAAGCTGATCGAGAAGATGGAAATCCAGAAGGAGCATTTTGTGGACCGCAGCAAACAGGCGCTGGCAAAGCGCGTAAAGGTGCAGGGCGGTCAGGTTTATATCGGCAAGGACTTAAATCAGGTGCTGATCCATGCCGAGGATGAAGCAAAACAGATGGGAGATGAATATGTTTCTGTAGAGCATCTGTTTTTGTCCATGCTGCAGTATCCGAATAAGGAGATCAAGCAGATCTTTACCGAGTACGGCATCACGCGGGAGCGTTTTTTACAGGCGTTGTCCACGGTGCGCGGCAATCAGAGAGTCGTTTCGGACAATCCGGAGGCTACTTATGATACATTGGAGAAGTACGGACAGGATCTGGTAGAAAAGGCGAGAGCCCAGAAGCTCGATCCGGTCATCGGCAGGGATAATGAAATTCGTAACGTGGTTCGGATTCTTTCCAGAAAAACGAAGAACAACCCGGTTCTGATCGGTGAACCCGGCGTCGGTAAGACCGCCGTTGTCGAAGGACTGGCACAGAGAATCGTGCGGGGCGACGTACCCCAGGGGCTGAAGGATAAAAAGATCTTCGCACTGGATATGGGTGCACTGGTAGCAGGTGCCAAGTATCGGGGCGAATTTGAAGAGCGTCTGAAGGCAGTGCTGGAGGATGTGAAGAAGAGCGAAGGACAGATTATTCTGTTTATTGATGAGCTGCATACCATTGTCGGTGCGGGCAAAACAGACGGTGCACTGGATGCCGGCAACATGTTAAAGCCTATGTTGGCGAGAGGCGAGCTGCATTGTATCGGTGCAACGACACTGGATGAATACCGCAAATATATTGAAAAGGATGCTGCTCTGGAACGTCGTTTCCAGCCGGTGCAGGTGGATGAGCCTACCGTTGAGGATACCATTTCCATTCTGCGTGGCTTAAAGGATCGTTATGAGGTGTATCACGGCGTAAAGATTCTGGATAATGCATTGGTAAGTGCCGCCGTTTTGTCCAACCGTTATATTTCTGACCGGTTTTTGCCGGATAAAGCGATCGACCTGGTGGATGAAGCGTGCGCACTGATCAAGACCGAGATGGACTCCATGCCTGCGGAGCTGGACGAGCTGCGCCGTAAGGTCATGCAGATGGAAATTGAGGAGGCTGCGCTGAAAAAAGAAGACGACACCCTGAGCAAGGAGCGTCTGGAAGCACTTCAGAAGGAGCTTGCGGAGTTAAAGTCCGAGTACAACAACCGCAAGGCGCAGTGGGATAACGAGAAGAAGAGCGTAGAGAACCTTTCCAAGTTAAGAGAAGAGATCGAAGCGGTCAACAATGAAATTCAGATTGCACAGCGCGAAGGCGACCTGGAGAAAGCTGCAGAGCTTTCCTATGGCAAACTGCCGGATCTGAAAAAACAGCTGGAGCAGGAAGAAGAAAAAGTAAAGAAGGAAGACCTTTCCCTGGTTCACGAAGCGGTAACCGATGAAGAAATCGCCCGGATTATTTCCCGGTGGACAGGTATTCCGGTTGCAAAGCTGACAGAAAGTGAGCGGAATAAGACGCTGCATCTGGATGACGAATTGCATAAGAGAGTCATCGGTCAGGATGAAGCGGTAACGAAGGTGACGGATGCCATTATCCGTTCCAAAGCAGGTATCAAGGATCCGACCAAGCCCATCGGTTCGTTCCTGTTCCTTGGACCTACCGGTGTCGGTAAGACGGAGCTTGCAAAAGCGCTTGCGGCGTCCCTGTTTGATGACGAGAACAACATGGTCCGGATCGATATGAGTGAGTACATGGAGAAATACTCTGTGTCCCGTCTGATCGGAGCGCCTCCCGGATACGTTGGCTATGAAGAAGGTGGTCAGCTGACAGAAGCAGTCCGCAGAAAGCCCTACTCAGTTGTCCTGTTCGATGAAATTGAAAAGGCACATCCGGATGTCTTCAATGTTTTGCTGCAGGTGCTGGATGACGGCCGGATTACGGATTCCCAGGGCAGGACCGTGGACTTTAAGAACACGATTCTGATCATGACCTCGAATATCGGCGCGAACTATCTGCTGGATGGCATCGATGCGGACGGCACGATTAAGCCGGAAGCAGAAGAGCTGGTAACGAAGGATCTGCGCGGTCACTTCCGTCCGGAGTTTCTGAACCGTCTGGATGAGATCATCCTGTTCAAGCCTCTGACGAAGGATAACATCAGCGGTATTATCAATCTGATTGTCGCAGACTTGAATCATCGCCTGGAAGATAAGCAGCTTTCGATCGAACTCAGCCCGGATGCGGAGCAGTTCATTGTAGACAACGCATATGATCCGATTTATGGCGCGCGTCCGTTGAAGCGTTATATCCAGAAATATGTGGAAACGCTGTCTGCAAAGCTGATCCTGGCAGATCAGGTACAGATGGGTGACACGATCCTGATCGCAGTGGAAAACGGCGAGCTGGTCGCAAAGAAAAAGCAGCATAGCGTTTAAAGCTGCAGACTGTAGAAGCACTCGGCGGGAGGAGGTTTCTCCTGCCGGGTGCTTTTTCTCTTTACAAAATCAACTCCTGCGAGTATTGTGATAGATACGGGTCGAAAAACGACCTGAAAAAGCGCATATTGATGCAGATTCTGTGGATAGAAAGGCTTTTACAGGGGAATGGTGAGAGAAAAGAAAACAAAAGCAATAGAAATGACAACAGGTTCGATCTGGAAGAACCTGTTTTTCCTGAGCTGCCCGCTGGTATTTTCCCAGGTGCTGGAAGTGCTGTTTAATATGAGTGACGTAGCGGTGGTAGGGCGATTTTCGGATTACCGGGCACTGGGGGCAGTTGGTTCGACAACGCTTCTGGTCACGCTGTTTACCGGCTTTCTGATCGGAATGGGCTGCGGTGTTAATGTGCGGATGGCGCATGAGCTGGGTGCAAGGCGCAGGGAATCCGTGATCAAAACCGTGCATTCCGCCTTTGTGATCTGTCTGATCGTCGGTCTGTTTGTGGGTGCAGCCTGTTTTTTCTTTGCAGAGGGACTGCTTGGAATTCTGCATACCAAAGAAGAGCTGATGGACAGTGCTGTTTTGTATCTGAAAATTTATGCACTGGGCATGCCGGGTATGGCACTGTATAACTGCGGCAACGGTATTCTGAGCGCCACCGGAGATACGAAGCGTCCGCTGGTATATCTGTCCATTGCAGGAATTGTAAACGTTATTTTAAATCTGTTTTTTGTTATCGTGTGCCATATGGCAGCAGAGGGCGTGGCCATCGCCAGTGTGATCGGACAGTATTTATCTGCACTTCTGATCGTGATTCATCTGCTGCGACGGACGGACGACTGTGGGCTGCACCCTTCGAAGCTCAGAATGGATCCGGCCTGCGGAAAAGCGATTCTGGTGCTTGGCATACCCACCGGTATCCAGAATGCCATCTTTGCTATCGCGAACCTTTTTGTGCAGTCCGGCGTCAATTCCTTTGATGCGGTGATGGTGTCCGGAAATGCAGCTGCAGCGAATGCGGACACGCTGATTTTTAATATTATGGCAGCGTTTTATACTGGCTGTTCCAGCTTTATCGGACAGAACTGGGGCGCTGGCAACCGGGAACGGATGAAAAAGAGCTATCTCGTCGGGCTGACCTATTCCTTTGCGGCAGGTGCGATCTTTGGCGGACTCCTGCTGATTTTCGGACGACAGTTTCTGTCGCTGTTTGCGACGGAGCCTGCTGTAATCGATGCCGGAATGCAGCGTGTGAAGATCATGGGATTTTCTTATATGATCAGTGCGTTTATGGACTGCAGCATCGCAGCCTCCCGAGGAATCGGAAAGAGCATTGTGCCGATGGTCATCGTTATTTTAGGCTCCTGTGTGTTCCGGGTGATCTGGGTGTATACCATTTTTGTATGGATTCATACGATTCCGGCGCTGTACTCCCTCTACTTTTTCTCCTGGGCGATTACATCTGTGGCGGAGGTGCTCTATTTCAGGCACAGCTTTCGGCAGCTGGAATTTCAGAGCTGAGTCCGGGGACGAGAACCGTCAAAATCCGGCAGCTCTTCTGCAGACAGATAAGGTTTTGGCGCTGCTGCGCCGTCCTTTCCGAATGATAGAGGGCTTCTGCTGCATAGATTAAAAAGAAGGAACCGGAAAAGGCGGTTTTCCATGGAACATCTGGAACATAAAAAAGAGAAACGAAATGAAAGGGCAGCAATTCAACTGGGACTTTTTCTGGTTGGATTGCTGCTTTTTGGAACTGCTGTGGGAGGGCAGCTGACAGGGGAGGAAAAAAACGGGAAGGAAAAGGCGGCAATACAGACTTCTGGCGGCGTATCCGATGCAGCAGAGCCCAAAAAGATCGCCCTTACCTTTGATGACGGCCCGCATCCGGTCTATACGAAAATACTTTTGGACGGCCTGGCAGAGCGAGGCGCAAAAGCCAGTTTTTTTGTTACAGGGGAGAATGCAGAAAAATATCCGGAGCTGATTTTGCGTATGCAGAAGGAGGGACATCTGATCGGCAACCACACCTATAGTCATATTCAGCTGACAAGCAATAACCGGGAAGCCTTTCGACAGGAGCTGATTTCCACGAATGAGGTATTGAAGGAGATAACAGGAGCGGAAACCATTTTTGTCCGTCCGCCCTATGGAAGCTGGGACAAAGGCTTCGAACAGGAGCTGAATATGTTCCCGGTGCTGTGGACGATCGATCCCCTGGACTGGTGCAGTCAAAGCAGCACCGATGTTGAAAAGCGAATCTTGTCCAAAGCGCGGGAAAATGCGATTATCCTGCTGCATGATGAATATGCTTCCAGTATTGAGGCGGCACTTTTTATTGTGGATGAGCTGCAAAGCCAAGGCTATGTCTTTGTGACAGTCGAAGAAATAATGCTGGTATCTTGAAATCCACAGTTGGATGAAATTCGCAGTTGGATGAAATCCAACAGTTGGATGAAATCCAACATGTACAGCAGGGAAAATAGTTGTTATAATCAAATGTGGAAGCTTTTGCACCGACCTTGATGCCTGCGGATTGTTCCGTGCTGCGCACTCCAACAATCCTACTTCGTAATCCATGGTCAGGTTTAGAACGAAAGGAAACAGTTACACAGATTGAAAAAAATGTTTCAATCACGAGATTTGTGTCTGCGCGCACCTGACACAAACTCGACATGCGCAAAAAGCGTGCGCAGAAATGAGTGGAAAGAATGCAATATACCTACACAGAGCTGGCAGTGTATCTGCTGCTGTACAGCTTTATCGGATGGGCACTGGAGGTTGCCTTTTTTGCAGTAAAAGAAAGAAGATTTTGCAACCGCGGATTTTTCAGTTTGCCCCTTTGTCCGGAATACGGCATAATGATGGATATTCTGATCCTTTTGCTGCCGGAGCAGGGGACAAAATGGCTGCTGCAGTTTCTGACTACTTGGATGGTCGTGTCCGTTGTGGAATATTTTTCCGGAGGGATTGCAGCCAAAATCTGGAAAAAGCATTTGTGGAATTACGAGGATGTGACACTGTTTGGCGGAAAGAAAAAGAGTGTGCTCCTTTCGCTGATCAAGGCAGCAGTTGTGATGACGGCGGTGCTGCTTTTGCATCCTCCGGTCTTTATCCTGTTTTCGATGATTCCGACAATTGTGCTGCGGATCATAGACATAGTCGGCTTTGGGCTGATGGTTGCCGACCTGGTGTCGATTCTGATTGCAGTCAGGAAAAGCAGGAGCCTGACAGAGCTGAAGGAAACCCAGGGGAGACTTCTGCAGGAACAAAAGGAAGTCAAGCAAAAGCTTGGAGGCAAGATCTATCATGCAGTCTGGAAGCGCTTAAACCGTGCATACCCGGAGATGGAAGCTCTGGAGGAGGCAGATCGGGCAGAACGATATGTCTTTGCAAGAGGCGTCTGTGTGGATAAGCTGATCTGGGTATTTATGATCTGTGCATTTCTCGGAGATCTGATCGAAACGCTGTTCTGCAGGGTGACGGGAGGCGTATGGATGAGCCGATCCAGCGTAATTTACGGCACATTCAGTATTGTCTGGGGCTTCGGTGCGGTCATTCTGACGGTTGTATTGCAGCGGCTTGCCGGAAAAGAGGATCGTTATATTTTCCTGGCGGGCAGTGTGCTGGGCGGCGTATATGAATATCTGTGCAGCGTATTTACAGAGATTTTTCTCGGAACTACATTCTGGGATTACAGTGACATGCCCTTTAATATCGGCGGGAGAACCAACCTGCTGTATTGCATTTTCTGGGGGCTGTTATCCGTTGTCTGGGTAAAAATTTGTTATCCGACGATCAGTGGATGGATCGAAAAGCTGCCGCCCCTTGGAGCAAAAATTGCGACCTGGGCAGTTATCGTGCTGATGAGCTGCGATGCGGTGATTTCAGCAGGCGCCATGGTACGCTATGTGGAACGGCAGGATAGCGCGGCGGTGCAGGAGAGCAGTGCGGACGCAGGGAATGCCGCAGGCGTAGAACACGCCGCGAAGGAGGAAAGCGTCGCGGACGCAGGGAATGCCGCGGGCACGGAAAACACCACAGGAACCGTGCGGGCGGAAAAGAAGAGCGTGATCGACACATTCTTTGACATCAATTACCCTGACGAGCGGATTGAGAAGGTGTGGCCGAACATGAAAGTGGAGGTGCAGTAAGGGGACATGGATCTTTTCGATTATATGAGACAGACCAATCAGGAAAAGGAAGCGCCGCTGGCGGCAAGGCTGCGGCCCCGGACGCTGGATGAGGTAGTCGGGCAGCAGCACATTATCGGAAAGGACAAGCTTTTGTACCGTGCGATTCAGGCGGACAAGCTTTCCTCCATCATTTTTTACGGACCGCCCGGAACGGGCAAAACGACTCTTGCGAGGGTGATCGCGAATACGACCAGCGCGGAGTTTATGCAGATCAATGCGACTGTGGCAGGCAAAAAGGATATGGAAGAGGTTGTCGCAAAGGCAAAGGACAACCGTGGAATGTTTGGAAAAAAGACGATCCTGTTCATTGATGAGATCCATCGGTTCAACAAGAGTCAGCAGGACTATCTGCTTCCCTTTGTGGAGGATGGAACCCTGATCCTGATCGGTGCGACGACGGAAAATCCGTATTTTGAGGTAAACGGAGCGCTGCTGTCCCGTTCGGTTATTTTTGAGCTCAAGCCGCTTTCAAAGGAAGATATCGAAGAACTGATCCGACGGGCAGTCTATGATCAGAGAGGAATGGGTGCCTATCAGGCACAGATAGAGCCGGATGCGCTGGAGTTTCTGGCGGATATTGCAGGCGGAGATGCACGTGCGGCATTGAATGCAGTAGAGCTTGGCGTAATGACGACACAGCGCTCAGAGGATGGAAAAATCCATCTGACCCTGGAGGTTGCCCAGGAATGTATTCAAAAACGTGCAGTAAAATACGACAAAACAGGTGATAATCATTACGATACGATTTCGGCATTTATCAAGAGTATGCGGGGCTCCGATCCGGATGCGGCGGTTTATTATCTGGCGCGGATGCTGTATGCTGGGGAAAGCGTGACATTTATCGCCCGCAGGATGATGATCTGTGCGTCGGAGGATGTTGGCAATGCAGATCCGACAGCGCTGCAGGTAGCGGTTTCTGCATCCCTGGCAGCAGAGCGGGTGGGCATGCCGGAGGCGCAGATTATTCTGGCACAGGCGGCGGCCTACATTGCATGCGCGCCGAAAAGCAACGCAGCGGTCAACGCCATTGCGTCTGCAATGAAGACGGTGGAAGAAACCGGAAATCTGGCGATTCCGGTGCATTTGCAGGATGCCCATTATAAAGGAGCAGCAAAATTGGGACACGGAAAAGATTATAAATATGCACACGATTATCCAAACCACTATGTCAGACAGCAGTATTTACCTTATGAGCTGTCCGGAAGAGAGTTTTATCAGCCAGGTGGGATGGGATATGAAGTAAAAATCAAAGAGCACATGCAGCGGATACGCAGGGAAGCGGCTAAGACAGAGCAAAAGCCGCAGGATGGAGCAGAGCAATGAAACAGATACCAAAGCGGGTCATGGTCGTGTCCTTTGATGCGGTCGGAGCAAAGGACCTGGAATATTTACAGACCCTGCCGAATTTTCAGCGTTTTTTTGAACAGGCGGCGCTGTGCAGCCATGTAAACAGTGTGTGTCCGTCCCTGACCTATCCGGCCCATACATCCATTGTGACAGGGCGGATGCCGAAAAATCACGGGATTGTGAACAACACAAAAATCCAGCCCAACCGGAAGGATCCGGACTGGCTTTATCATCGCAAATGGATCCGCAGCACGACGCTTTATGACGAAGCGAAGAAAAAGGGAATGACGACGGCCGGGCTTTTGTGGCCTGTTGCGGCAGGCAGCAGGATGGACTACTATGTGCCGGAGATTATGGTGACACGCAAATGGCAAAATCAGATCCTGATGAATGCGACGAACGGTCCGTTGTTTTATCAGCTGGATCTGAACAAACGCTTCGGACAGTTGCGAAACGGGATCGCACAGCCTCAGCTGGACAATTTTATTCAGGCATGCGCGCTGGATACGATCTACAAATACAATCCGCAGCTGTTTTTGCTGCATCTGACGGATGTGGATGCGAACAGACATCTCTATGGCGTGGAGAGTAAGGAGGCAAAAGAAGCTCTTAAGCGCCACGATAAGCGTCTGGGCGAGATTGTAAGGGCACTGGAGGAAACCGGAGAGATGGAGAGCACGACGGTCGTGCTTCTGGGGGATCATTATCAGAAGGATGTGGACAAGGTTGCCTTCGTCAATCATGCACTGTGGAAAGCCGGCTTGCTGACGGTCCGCAACGGCAGGATCAAAAGCTGGAAGGCCTATGCAAAAAACTGTGACGGAAGCTGCTATATCTATCTGCATCCGTCTGTAGAAAACAATGCAGAAGTGCAAAAGCGTACAAGAAAAGTGCTGGAGACGCTGAAAGGACGGGAGGATTTTGGAATCGAAAGGATTCTGACCCGGGAAGAAGCAGCAAATATGGGCGCAGACGAAAACTGCTTTCTGATGCTGGAAGCAAAGGAAGGATGGTTTTTTCTGGACGAATGGGAACAGTTGACGGCAGCAGAAAAAGACTGCGCACATGGCATGAAGGGGACCCACGGGTATCTGCCGGGTGAGGCAGACTATCAGACCTTTTTTGCAATGTCGGGATGCAGTGTAAGAGCTGGTGCCCGGGTAGAAAAAAATATCGCGCTCTGGGATGAGGGCGCGACATTGGCAGCACTTTTGGAGATAGATCTCGGAAAAACAGATGGCAGTGTGATCCGGGAGATGCTGCAATAACATACTTTAAAACAGGGCGGTTGTCAGATACTGATAAATCTCCCTGTTATTTTTTTGCCAGTTTTCGCAAATGGAAATTGCGAGCTCTTCTGTAGGAACCGTAAGGCGGATGGTCACCAGGTTGACGTCCTTATCCACTGCAGTCAGCTCTGTTTCGAATTCCCCGTTGACAGCCTTATAGTAGTTGCTCTGGATCGAAGATTCGTTGCGCATTTCCAGTTCATTTTTTTTGAGATATTCGCCGATGTCTGTCTTGATCGCGTCACTGATGCGGTTCTCAAAATAGGAAAGGGTATTGCGGCCCTCCTCCGTGATCTGCAGATGGGTGCGGTTGACCAGTGTTTTGGCAGTGATCAGCCCGGCCTGCGCCAGCTCATTGATAACCTGCTGCAGTGTCAGATAGCTGGTATATTCTTTTTCCAGAATGAGATCGCTGACCTGCGCCATTGTGAGTGGGAAGGATACCTTGTTGAGCAGATAAAGAACGATCAGTTTATAGAGTGTAAGAGGTTCCTGGTTCATAATTATCCCCTTGTCTGAGATTTCGTTGTTTCATAAGGGCATGCAGCCCGTTTAAGACGTTTCGTTTCGAAAGACTCCACTGGGGCGCGATCAGGAGCTTGCGGGGACCGTCTCCGGTGACCCGGTGGAGGCAGATATCCGGAGAAAGTGCAGCGATACAGCTTGTCAGCAGATCGAGATATTCTTCCTGTGTCAGTACAGGAAGCTTTCCGGATTCATAAAGCAGGGCAAGATCTGTTCCCTTTAAAATATGGAGAAGCTGCAGCTTGACACCAAAGGGATGCACCTGATTGACGGCACGGATGCTCTCTTGTAGGTCGAGCCGGGTTTCCCCGGGGAGTCCGAGGATCAGATGGACGATAAAGGGAAGCCTCCTGGCATGGAGCTTTGCTGCAGCATCATAAAACACGGAGGTCGGATACCCCCGGCGGATCCTTGCTGCAGTGTGGTCATGAATGGACTGCAGACCAAGCTCGATCCAGATAAACCGGTCAGGATACAGTAACTGGAGGCGGTCAAGTCCCTCCAGAATGATATCGGAAAGGCAATCCGGGCGCGTCGCAATGGAAATTCCTGCGACCTCCGGAGAGGAAAGTGCTTCTTCATAACAGGAAAGCAGTCTGTCCGGATCGCCATACGTGTTGGTATATGCCTGAAAATAGGCGATCAGAGACGGTTTGCCGGGTTCCGGTATCCATTTGGAGGACAGAAGTGACTTTGCCTGAGTTAACTGGTCTGTTACAGAAAGCTGCCGGGAAGCAGCAAAATCGCCGCTTCCGCCTGCAGAGCAGAAAATGCAGCCTCTTGTATCGAGGGTGCCATCCCGGTTGGGACAGGTACAGCCGATATCAAGCGCAGCCTTGTAAAGCTTTCGTCCGTATGTATTTTTACACCAGGCGTCCAGCGAATAGTAGGGCTTCTGGTGCCAGAGATCAACGGATGTTTTTCTTGACTGCATCTGCAACAACGTCCGCAACTCTGGGATCGAATGCTTCTGGCATGATATTGTTTTCGTTTAAGTCTTCGTCAGAAACGAGGGCTGCGATGGCATTAGCGGCAGCCAGCTTCATTTTATCGGTGATCTGTTTTGCATGTCCTTCCAGAGCACCGCGGAAGATGCCGGGGAATGCGACAACGTTGTTGACCTGGTTCGGGAAATCGCTGCGTCCGGTGCCGACAACGCGTGCCCCTGCTTTTTTTGCGAGATCAGGCATGATCTCAGGAACGGGGTTAGCCATTGCAAACAGAATAGCATCGGAATTCATGGAAGCCACCATCTCTTCCGTCACAATACCTGGAGCGGAAACGCCGACGAAAATATCAGCACCCTTTAAAGCATCTGCAAGGGAACCGGTTTCGTGAGCCAGATTGGTGCGTTTTACCATCTTTTCCTGCATCCAGTTTAAGCCCTCTGCGCCATCGCAGAGAATGCCGGATTTATCGCACATAATGATATTGGAAAAGCCGTAGGTCAGCAGCAGGCGGGTGATGGCAACTCCCGCGCTTCCTGCGCCGTTTACAACAACGCGGCAGTCTTCCTTTTTCTTACCGACTACCTTTAGGGCATTGATGATGCCGGCGAGTACAACAATAGCAGTTCCGTGCTGGTCATCGTGGAAAACAGGGATATCCAGAGTCTCTTTTAAGCGCTCTTCGATTTCGAAGCAGCGGGGTGCACTGATATCTTCCAGATTGATGCCGCCAAAAGCGGGAGCAAGCCAGGTAACAGCTTTGATGATCTCTTCCGTGTCCTGAGTATCCAGGCAGATGGGAACTGCGTTGACACCGCCGAATTCTTTAAATAAGACAGCCTTGCCTTCCATAACGGGCATAGCGGCCTTCGGACCGATATTGCCGAGTCCCAGTACGGCGGAACCGTCGGAAACAACAGCTACAGTGTTTGCTTTCATCGTATAGGTGTAAGCGGCAGCCGGGTCTTTTGCAATGACCTTACAAGGCTCCGCAACGCCGGGAGTATAGACAAGTGCAAGGTCTTCACGGGTGCGGACGGGTGTTTTGGAAACGGTTTCAAGCTTTCCCTGCAGCTTCGCATGCAGTTCCAGCGCTTTTTCCTGATTTGTCATTTGATTTGCCTGCTTTCTTTTTTATTTAATAAGGAATGATGATGTCGGGGCATACGCGCCATTCGTAGCTCTCTGTATATCATCATATCTGATTTATTTGAGTGAATCAAGGAAAAAATCTTCCTATTCTGTTTTGAGTGTGGTACAATGAGCGAAACAGAAGGAGACGTTTGACTTGTGTCTCCGATGTGTAATAAAATTCACTAAAATGACAGGCACTTTTGATTTCTGACAAAAGACCGCTGTTTCCCGGATCGGGATGTTCTGGCGCATTTCAAAAAGATCGTTTCATGTAGAATTCCGTATGAAAATCAGGGACGAATCACGATGGCAGTAAAAGGAGTAAAGATTGAAAAATAAAAATTTTCAATCGCGAGATTTGTGTCTGCGCGCACTTGACACAAACTCGACATGCGCAAAAAGCGTGCGCAGAAATGAGAGGAAAAAATGATAAGAGAAAAATATGAATCTCTGGCAGTGCATGATCTGAAGGAGATTGCAAAAGCAAGGGGGATAAAAGGACTTTCTACAATGAAAAAGGCGGAAGTCATTGATGCGATGCTGAGGTTGGATGCCCAGGAGAATGCAGAAATCAAAACAGAACGCAGCGTCCCGGAGAACCGCCCGGCAGAGCGCAAGGATGCCCCGGAGAAGGACGCGGCAGAGCGCAAGGATGCTCTAAAGAGGGACGCGGCAGAGCGGGAGGATACCCCGGAGAAGGACGCGGCAGAGCGCAAGGATGCCCCGAAGAGGGACGCGGCAGAGCGCAAGGATGCCACGGAGAAGGGCGCAGCAGAAAAGCAGGATCCTCATGACAGTGGGACGGAACCGGAGAGCAGAGCAGGGGATCGGGAAGAAAGACGGCAGCAGAGAACAGGAAAGCGCTTCATCAGCAATGGTTCTTATCATAATGGACGGACAGGAAGCCGCGACAACAATGGTACGCGGGAAAATACTGCAGCTGCAGCGCCCCGTGCTGCTGCGCCTGTGGCAGAAGAGGCACAGAACCGTGTGAGCGCGCCTGCACCTCGTTATAATGAGCGCTACAACAGTCCGTATAATCGCGGAACTGCACCGATCCAGAGTCCAGAGGACGACAAGTTCCCGACAGAGCTGGACAGCGGCATCACGGTAAAGGGTATCCTGGAGGTCATGGCTGAGGGCTATGGCTTTATCCGCTCGGATAATTATATGCCGGGAGAAAATGATATTTACGTGGCACCCAGCCAGATTCGTCGGTTCAATTTGCGGACAGGCGATATTTTAGAGGGAAATACCAGAGTGCGGACACAGAATGAAAAATTCTCCGCCCTGCTTTATGTCAAGACGATCAATGGTTATACCACAGAGGAAGCATCCAGACGAAGCAACTTTGAAGATATGACGCCGATCTTTCCGAACAGCAGACTGAAAATGGAACGCTTCGGCTGCCCGGTGGCGATGCGGGTCATGGATTTGTTAAGCCCCATCGGTAAAGGACAGAGAGGTATGATTGTGTCCCCGCCGAAGGCTGGTAAGACAACCCTATTAAAAGAAGTGGCCATGTCGGTAAAGAAAAATTATCCGAACCTGCATCTGATCATTCTCCTGATCGATGAACGTCCGGAGGAGGTAACGGACATGAAGGAGACGGTGGCAGGGCCGAACGTTGAAGTGATCTATTCCACGTTTGACGAATTACCGGAACATCATAAACGAGTTTCCGAAATGGTTATTGAGCGTGCAAAGCGTCTGGTCGAGCATAAACAAGACGTTATGATCCTGTTAGACAGTATTACCCGCCTGACCCGTGCCTACAACCTGGTGGTTCCGCCCAGCGGACGTACCCTGTCCGGTGGTATTGACCCGGCGGCATTGCATATGCCGAAGCGCTTTTTTGGTGCAGCCCGCAATATGCGCGAGGGCGGAAGCCTGACGATTCTGGCCACTGCACTGGTGGACACCGGATCCAGGATGGACGATGTCATTTACGAGGAATTTAAAGGAACCGGTAATATGGAGCTTGTGCTGGATCGAAAGCTGTCTGAACGCAGAATTTTCCCTGCCATCGACATCCCCAAAACCAGCACGAGAAGAGAAGATCTGCTGCTGAGTGCAGAGGAGATGGAAGCAATCAACGTGGTGCGCCGCGCGTTGAATGGTATGAAATCCGATGAAGCTGTGGATAAGGTGCTGGATCTGTTTGCAAAGACGAAAACCAATACAGAGTTTGTGCAGACGGTGAGAAAGATGAGATACCTGTAAAAATACAGCGCATGCAATAAAAGTTACAGTTCACACGCGCCATTCACAATACAATAGAATGCTCGCTCCGCGAACATTCTATTGTCATGAACCGCGTCTTCGACGCTCTCCGCTGCTTCGCAGCTCATTTTTGCTCATAAAGTGGTGCTCCCTTCGTACCTTTTTGTAAGCAGATTTTCATGCGAGCATGAAATCTGCTTACAAAAAGGTACGAGTGAACTGTAACTAATAAAATACGAAAGAGGGAGCGATCGGAAC
>OBLO01000300.1_pt1 | contig 52231 bp, 47 predicted proteins | sample 1519401 | NCBI WGS metagenome assembly OBLO01 (sample SAMEA2602897, study PRJEB22501) | metagenome | reverse complement strand
GATAATTCCTTACTGGCTGTAAGGGATATTAACCATAAATATATTGTAGTAGAAAGGAGATACGATCATGCAGATTTATGAAGTGACAGACCCTCTTTTTAAGGAGTATGGCAAAATTATCGACAGCGTGGAGCTTACGGAGCTGCTGGCAGAGATGAAGCACACGCCGGTGCCGGAGGACGTGGTATATGTGGCTTCCGAGCCGAAGCTGGAAGCGCTTGCGGTCATGAAAGAGCTGACGGACAAAACCTATGGAGAGCTTCCGATCCAGATCGGCTATTGCAACGGTCATAACCGGAAATTAAACGCGCTGGAATACCACAGAAGCTCTGAGGTGGACGTAGCGGCAACAGAGCTGGTGCTGATGCTGGGAAAACAGCAGGACATCACAGAGGAGTTTACTTATGACACCTCGAAAGTCAAAGCATTCCGGGTTCCCGCCGGGACAGCGGTAGAGCTGTATGCGACAACCTTACATTATGCACCCTGCCATACAGAAAAAGGCGGATTCCAGTGTACAATTGTACTTCCGAAAGGAACGAACCTCGATCTGGAAAAAGACCATCAGGGCGGTGAAGACGGTCATCTGACTGCCAAAAACAAATGGCTGCTGGGACATCCCGAAGGCGGTCTGCCGGAAGGAAGCCCGATGGGACTGATCGGTGAAAACCTTTCCCTGGATTAAAAATTACAGGCAAAACAGTTCCTGTATATATAGTTTCAGACGTTGCGCCTGACATAAAAATGGAGGATTTTATCATGAAAAATTTACCTAAAGTGAAAATCGGTATTGTAGCAGTCAGCCGGGACTGTTTCCCGGAATCTCTGTCTGTCAACAGAAGAAAGGCTCTGGTAGAGGCTTACAAGGCAAACTATGACGTTGCGGATATTTATGAATGTCCGGTCTGTATTGTAGAGAGCGAGATCCATATGGTACAGGCTCTGGAGGATATCAAGCAGGCAGGCTGCAACGCGCTGTGCGTATATCTGGGCAACTTCGGTCCGGAAATTGCAGAAACCCTGCTGGCAAAGCATTTTGACGGTCCTGTCATGTTCGTGGCTGCAGCAGAAGAATCTCAGAATGATCTGGTTGGCGGCAGAGGTGACGCATACTGCGGTATGTTAAATGCAAGCTACAACTTAAAGCTTCGCAATGTAAAGGCATATATTCCGGAATATCCCGTTGGAACCGCAGCAGAATGTGCGGATATGATCCATGATTTTGTTCCGATCGCAAGAGCGATCATCGGTTTAAAGAGCCTGAAGATCATCAGCTTTGGTCCCAGACCGTTAAATTTCCTGGCTTGCAACGCACCGATTCAGCAACTCTACAACCTGGGCGTTGAAATCGAAGAAAACTCCGAACTGGATCTGTTCGAAGCGTTCAACAAGCACGCCGGGGATGAAAGAATCCCTGCAAAGGTAAAAGAGATGGAGGAAGAGCTGGGTGAGGGCAACAAAAAGCCTGAAATTCTGGAAAAGCTTGCACAGTATGAGCTGACCCTGCTCGACTGGGTAGAGGCACATAAGGGCTACCGCGAATACGTTGCAATTGCCGGTAAGTGCTGGCCTGCATTCCAGACACAGTTCGGCTTCGTTCCCTGCTATGTCAACAGCCGTCTGACCGGTATGGGCATTCCGGTATCCTGCGAAGTGGATATTTACGGCTGCTTAAGTGAGTTTATCGGAACTGCAGTCAGCGACGATGTTGTAACCTTACTGGATATCAACAACAGCGTGCCCGACGATATGTATGAAGAATCGATCAAAGGCAAATTTGATTACACCCATAAGGATACCTTCATGGGCTTCCACTGCGGCAATACCTGCTCCAGAAAGCTGGCATTCTGCAGCATGAAGAACCAGATGATCATGGCGAGATCCCTCCCGGTTGAAGTGACAAACGGCACTCTGGAGGGAGATATTATCCCCGGTGATATCCCCTTTTACCGCCTGCAGTCCACCGCGGACAACAAGCTGCGGGCTTACATTGCACAGGGCGAGGTTCTGCCGGTTGCATCCCATTCCTTTGGTTCCATCGGCGTATTCGCAATTCCGGAAATGGGACGCTTCTACCGCCATGTGCTGATCGAGAAGAACTTCCCGCACCACGGTGCAGTTGCCTTCGGCCATTACGGCAAAGCACTGTACGAGGTATTCAAATACATCGGCGTTCCGGTAGAGGACTTAAACTTCAATCAGCCCAAGGGCATGATGTATCCGACAGAGAATCCGTTCGCATAAGGCATATGGGAAAGGGCAAGAAAGATTGAAAAATAAAATTTTTCAATCGCGAGATTTGTGTCTGCGCGCACTTGACACAAACTCGACATGCGCAAAAAGCGTGCGCAGAAATGAGCGGAAAAAATGAGTAAATACAGGGAAAAGGCAGCAGCCCTGGCTGCACAGATGAATCTGGAAGAAAAAGTAGGACAGACGCTTTACACCGCTCCGGCGGTGGAGCGCCTTGGCATTCCATCCTATAACTGGTGGAATGAAGCGTTGCACGGAGTTGCGAGAGCGGGAACAGCGACGGTATTTCCGCAGGCGATCGGCATGGCGGCGACATTTGATGAGGAGCTGTTAAAGCAGGTCGGCGATGTGATCGCAACCGAGGCGCGTGCAAAATATAATGCACAGCAGAAAGCGGGCGACCACGATATTTACAAAGGACTGACGTTCTGGGCACCGAATGTGAATCTGTTCCGCGATCCCCGCTGGGGCAGAGGACAGGAAACCTACGGAGAAGATCCATATCTGACTTCCCGTCTGGCGGTCGGCTTTATTAAAGGTCTGCAGGGCGAAGACCCGGATCATTTAAAGGCTGCGGCGTGCGCGAAGCATTTTGCGGTGCATTCCGGACCGGAGGGCATCCGGCATGAGTTCAACGCAGTCGTATCGAAGCAGGATCTGTATGAAACCTATTTGCCGGCATTCAAGGCATGTGTGCAGGAAGCGAAGGTAGAAGCCGTGATGGGCGCCTATAACCGGACAAATGGCGAGCCCTGCTGCGGAAGCAAGACGCTTTTGCAGGATATCCTGAGAAAAGAGTGGGGATTTAAGGGTCACGTTGTCAGTGACTGCGGCGCGATTGCGGATTTCCACGAAAACCATAAAATTACCAAGACGCCGCTGGAATCCGCGACGATGGCGATGAACAATGGCTGTGACTTAAACTGCGGCTGCGTTTTTCCGAATTTGAGAGATGCGGTGCGCGGTGGCTATGTGGATGAAGCGCGTCTGGATGAAGCGGTGACAAACCTGATGGAATGTCGGATGAAGCTGGGAATCCTTGGCGATGAGAGACAGGAAGAACTGGATAAAATCGGTTACGATCAGGTAGATCTTGCTTCCAGCAAGGCACTGAACCAGACCGTTTCCAGAAAAAGCCTTGTCCTTCTGAAAAATGAGGACAATTTCCTTCCTCTTGACAAGAGCAAACTTCATACGATCGGCGTGATCGGTCCGAATGCGGATTCCAGAAAAGCGCTGGTGGGCAACTATGAAGGAACTGCATCCCGCTATATCACAGTGCTGGAAGGCATTGAGGATTATGTCGGGGATGATGTAAAGGTTTATTATTCCGAAGCCTGCGACCTCTGGAAGGACAGAACCAGTGGACTGGCACAGGCGGACGACCGGATTTCCGAAGCAAAAGCAGTCTGCGAGGTCAGCGATGTGATTATCGCGGTGATGGGACTGGATTCCAGCATCGAGGGAGAGCAGGGGGACGCCGGCAACGAATTTGCAAGCGGCGATAAAAAAGACCTGCTGTTCCCCGGTCTGCAGCGTGAGGTGCTTGAGGTCGCATATAGCAGCGGAAAGCCCGTGATCCTGGTATCCATGACCGGCTCTGCAATGGCGCTGGAATGGGAGGATGCGCACTGCAAGGCAATTCTGCAGGCATGGTATCCCGGCGCGGCAGGCGGAAAAGCTGTCGCAGAGGCGATTTTCGGAGAATACAGCCCGGAGGGCAAGCTGCCGGTAACGTTCTACCGCACCTCTGAGGAACTGCCGGAATTCACTGACTATGCGATGAAGGGACGCACCTATCGCTACATGGAAAAGGAAGCGCTTTATCCCTTCGGCTTCGGACTTTCTTATACCTCCTTTGAACAGGGAAAGACGAGCGCAGACCGTATGGAAATCGAGGCAGGCGGACAGCTTCGAATCAAAACTTCCGTAAAAAATACCGGAAAATTTGCAGGCGGACAGACCATTCAGGTTTATGTCAAAGCGCTTCGGGACAATACACCGAACGCACAGCTCAAGGGCTTGAAGAAGCTTTCCCTGCAGCCCGGCGAGGAAAAAGAAGTGGAAATCGTGCTGGCTGACAAGGCGTTTGCTCTGTACGACGAGGACGCACACTTTATGCTGGAAGAAGGAGATTACGAGGTTTCCGTCGGCATGCAGCAGCCGGATCGCAGAAGCAGCGAGCTGACCGGACAGACCTGCAGCGTGCTGAAGGTACACTGCAGCGAGACAAAGGAGCTGTAAGGCAGCAATACGAACAAAAACAATAGAATGCACGCTCTGCGATCATTCTATTGTCATGAACTACAGGACGCCCTGCACTGCAGGACGTCCTGTTTTGGATACAGAAAAAGAAATTTGCCTGACAGCCGGCAAAGCAGTGTCTTTTGGTTGTAATCGCGCGGACGAACAGGTACAATAGAGGGACAGCTAAAGGAAAGAGAAACAGAAGAAAGGAGCGCTGTATGAAGCGAAATATAAGCCGTAAGGCGGAAGAAGCTTATCTGGCGGAAACTCTGAGGGTCGTGCGTGACAACGTGCGGGAATATGGACAGGAAGTTGCGAAGATGCAGGAGGATATCGATGAAATGCTTGAGCATTATCATGATAACGATGCGGAAGTCCTGACGATCCTGAACAATACCGTAACCATGCACACCCATATGAAGCGGGCACTGGAGCGCAATGAAAAGGCGCTGAAAAAGCCCTACTTCGGGCGAATTGTTTTTCATGACGAGGCATTAAATAAAGAAGAATCCCTCTATATCGGACGGGGCGGCATCGCAAAGGATACCACCCACCAAATGGTGACGGACTGGCGTGCACCGGTGGCCAATGCCTATTATGAAAACGGATTGGGAAAATGCAGCTACCCCGTACCGGATGGTCAGCAAATGGAGATCGAGCTTTTGCTCAAACGGACGTATGAGATCGAGGATGCAAAGCTGATCGACTATTATGATTCGGAAGTCGTGGCAAACGATGAGCTTCTGACGCGGTATCTTGCAAAAAATAAAAAGGCGGTTTTGGGGGAGATCATTGCGACGATCCAGCAGGAGCAGAACGAAATTATCCGGAAATCGCCCTATCACAGCATGATCGTGCAGGGTGTGGCAGGCTCTGGCAAAACCACGGTGGCGATGCACCGGATTTCCTATATTTTATACAATTATGAAGAACGGTTTCAGCCGGAGGATTTTTATATCGTCGGCAGCAACCGGATTTTGCTGGACTATATCACGGGTGTCCTGCCGGATCTGGATGTGTATGGCATCCGACAGATGACGATGGAGCAGCTGTTTGTACGCCTTTTATATGAGGACTGGGACGAAACCTACCGCATCTGCCCGGTGCGCGATGCCGGGAAAGACGGTGCGGTGCGAGGAACCCTTGCGTGGTTTGAAAAGCTGCAGAAGTTTTGCAGCAGAGTGGAGTGGAACACGATCCCGAGGATGACGGTGTTGTTTAACCGGAAGCAGTTTGTAGAGGGGCTTCGGGACGGTCGTGTCGGTGTGTTGATGAGAGCGGCGGCAAAAATGACCCGAAAGATATGGTCGTTTTGATGACAGGCGAGGCAATTGAACGTTATATCCGTCAGAATCCGTCCGTGTCCGCGCAGGGCAAGGTACTGATGCTGCAGGAGCGTTTGATGGGAAAAGTGGAGGATGAATTTTTAGGAAAGGGCATCAGCTATACCTTAGAAGAAAAAAAGGCAATCCGCCGCTCAATGCGTAAAAGGTTCGGCGCAAGGCAATGGAAAAAATCCGTTTATGAGATGTATCATGATTTCCTGACAGAGCAGAAACAGCAGGGCGTCTGCGTCGAAGAACCGCAGGAGGAGCTGGATGTGTACGACCTGGCGGCACTTGCCTATCTGTATCGCAGAATGCGGGAAACGGAGGTCATCAGCGAGGCGCATCATATTGTTGTGGATGAAGCGCAGGATTTCGGTGTTATGGTCTATGCAGTTTTAAAAGAATGCGTCAGAAGCTGCACTTACACGGTCATGGGGGATGTATCCCAGAATATCCGCATGGATTACGGTATCAGCGACTGGGAAGGGGTGAAAAACATCCTGCTGACCGGAGAACGGGATAACTTTTGCGTACTGAGAAAAAGCTATCGAAATACCGTGGAAATTGCAAATTTTGCATCGGACATCCTGGCGCACGGAGAGTTCCCAGGGTATGGGGCAGAGCCGGTCATCCGGCATGGCGAAGCGGTTGGCATCCGACAGACAGCAGGAAGGGATCTGTACCGGGAAGCGGCAAAAATCTGCAAAGGATGGCAGGCAGACGGTTTTGATACGATCGCGGTGATCTGCCGGGATCAGAAGCAGGCGCAGGAGACGGCAGAGCTTCTGCAAAAAGAGCTGCCGGTCATGCCCTGGGATCCGGAAAAGGCGTCGTTTGAAAAAGGAATCATGGTATTTCCGGTGGAATATACCAAGGGATTGGAATTCGACGCGGTTTTGATGCTCAACCCGGATCGGGAGTCCTATCCGATAGACGATGGACACGCGAAGCTTTTGTATGTCGCGGCGACAAGAGCACTGCACCGGCTGGAGGTTCTGCACACCGGCAACCTTACCGGGCTGATCGCAGACCCGATTCCGAAAAAGAACAAAAAGCGAGTATCCGGCGCGAAGAAAAAGGTCGTCATCGTGCAGAATCCGTCCGGCGGACAGGAAGCACCGTTGCCATATGGAACGGATGCGATGCAGGAAAGTGCGGACGCACGCCGCGCAGGCGGAAAAACACAGGGCAGTGCCCGTCCGGCGGCAGCTGCACCCCGACCGACATCTGCTGGTGCCGGCTGGACGTCGCGCCCGAAGCCGGTTATTTCCGGTCAGCCGCAGAAAGCCCTCCATCCGCTGGCGTCGCTGTACGGGAGCAACAGCCAGACTGCACAGGGATCTGGCAGAGCTGTAGACAATAGACAATCTGCACAGGCAGCTGGCAGAACGGTGAACGGCACGGTACAGCCGCGTGTCACAGGCGATATGCATGCCCGCACAGCATCCGGTGTCCTTTCGTTCGGTGAACTTCCAGATACCGCGAAGCTGCGGGCGGCGGGACATGCGAAGATCGACCATTCGATTCGCTGGGTACAGCGTAAGGAGGACGGTCTGTATTTGCAGAGCCGTTATGGAGTGACCCGTTTGAGCCCTGTCGGCAGCGGAATTCTGCGCGTCACTTTTTCACGGGGCGAGATGCCGCCGGTGCATCCTGCAATCGCCGTTACCCGGGTGGAGAAAAACTGGCAGATGCGCGAAAAACCGACGCTTGTGGAGATGCGAACGCCGGAAATGTATGTGATTGCGGACAAAAAGACAGGTGCGCTGCGGTTTCTGGATAAGGACAGCGAAATCTTGCTGGAAGAAAGTAGACAGGATCGCTGCCTGATCGAAAATGCGCCAAACGGTGGGCGCAGCAGGCTGTTTTTTGACTGGAAAAAAGGAGAAGGGCTCTATGCAGCAGGTGCGCTCGGTAAAGGCGGAATCCATCTGGAAAAGACGGCGCGGTGCATCTCCCATGGAGTCGAAAACGAACTTCCATATCTGATTTCCGACCGAGGCTATGGCATTTTGTTGGCATCGTCCAAAGAAGTGATCTTCTGCAGCCTGCCCGTATATGGAAGCCAGATTTGTCTGGAAGGTACGCAGCAGCCGGATTATTATATTATTGTAGGGAAAAAATTAGAGACGCTGTTGAAGGCCTGCGCATATCTGTGCGGAAAGCTGTGAGAAAAAGCGTGTCTGAGGAATGGAGAAGCTATGAACATACTGGATATTGTTGGACCTGTGATGGTAGGACCATCCAGCTCTCACACGGCGGGGGCGGTGCGGATCGGTCAGACGGTGGGAAAGCTTTTGGGAGAACGGGTCGTGAATGCAAAGATCGGGCTGCACGGCTCTTTTCTGGCAACAGGGCGCGGACATGGAACAGACCGCGCGATTGTGGCGGGACTGTTGGGGCTGGCAGTGGACGACCCGCGGATTCCGGAAAGCTTCGCAGAAGCAAAAAAGGCAGGGCTTTCGTTTTCCTTTGAAGGAATCAGCCTTATGAATGCGCATCCGAATTCCGTTCGGCTGGAGGTGACCGGAGAGAGCGGGCGAAAGCTGGAAGCGATCGGTGCATCGATCGGCGGCGGACGGATCAGAATCTGCGAGATCGATGGACTGACTGCAAATTTTTCCGGGGAAGCTCCGACACTGGTTGTATACAATCAGGACAAGCCGGGCTGTATTGTAAAAGTAACGTCGCGCCTGGGCGAAGCCGGGATCAATATCGCGACGATGCAGGTGTACCGGGACGAACGCGGCGGACATGCCGTTATGGTAATCGAAGTGGATCAGGAAGTACCGCGGGAGCGGATTGCAGCACTGGAGCAGGAAGAGGGCATTGAAAAAGTAATCTACCTGTGTCTGGAAGAATAGGAGGCAGCAAAGATATGTATCGTTCATTGGAAGAGATCTGCAAGGAAGCTGCAGCGACAGGCTGCAGTTTCTGGGAGCTGATCCAAAAAGATGACTGCCGGGAGCGGCAGATTGCACAGGAGGAATCCTTTGTGCAGCTGCAGCGCATGTACCAGGCGATGAAAGAGGCGGATCAGGACTATGACGGAACCCTGCATTCCCGCAGCGGGCTTGTGGGCACGGACGGCGGCAAGCTGGAGCACTATGTGGAGCAGGAAGAGCCGATCTGCGGCGATTTTCTTGGGCGCGTGATGGAAAAGGCGGTCAAAATGGGAGAGTCCAACGCCTGTATGAAACGAATTGTCGCAGCGCCTACGGCGGGTGCGTGTGGCGTTGTGCCGGCAGTTTTTCTGAGCATGCAGGAAAAATATCATTATACGGATGAAGAAATGACAAAAGCGCTGTATGTGGCGGCCGGCATTGGCGGGGTAATCGCATCCCGGGCGTTTATCGCGGGCGCGCAGGGCGGTTGTCAGGCGGAAATCGGTTCGGCATCGGCAATGGCAGCAGGAGGTGCGGTGCATTTGCGGGGCGGCTCTGCAGAGGCGGTGGCGCACGCAGCAGCAATGGCACTGAAAAATCTGCTGGGTCTGGTATGCGATCCGGTAGCAGGTTTGGTAGAAGTACCCTGCGTAAAACGAAACGTATCCGGCGCGGTTGTCGCCCTTTCGGCGGCAGATATGGCGCTTGCCGGAGTGCGCAGCAGAATTCCTCCTGACGAGGTGATTGACGCGATGCGGGAGGTCGGAATTTCGATGCCGGCATGTCTTCGGGAAACCGGAGAGGGCGGTCTTGCCGCGACGCCGGAGGGAATTAAAATGCGGGATCGCATCATGGACTGAGTATGCGCTGAAAAAACGTCCGTGTATCTGAAAATGCACACTTTCGGAAGGCAAGATTTGTTGTAAACTATGGCTGTTTATGGTACACTTTTTCTATCTGAAACGTTTTGGGTCCGATGGGAGAGGGAAGGACATGGTTGGAGTTTGTCAGCGCCAGGATATGATGTTGTCTGGATGCGCCGGGACGCCAACGGACGTTTAACGAACGTGAAAATGACAGGAGAGAAAGCAGGAATGAAACAGAACAAAGAAGATTTTCTGACGGGTGTAGGAGCAGTAGATGCAGAGCATGTGGTTCTGCTGGATCTGACAGACCAGGTGGGGGCGCTTTTGGCAGATGAAAACATGCTGTTTAAATGTGCGGATATTCGACAGCTTTTAAAGCGGCTGGAGGATTACACGACGATGCACTTTACACATGAAGAGCAGCTGATGGAAAAGATGGGCTATGGCGGAATCGAAGAACAGAAGAAACAGCATCGGATGTTCGTGCAGAAGCTGGAAGAGTTTACTGATCGGGTATCGAAGCTTTCGCTCGGTACGCAGGACGCCATGATTCAGGATCTGTTTGAGTATCTGCAGCAGTGGCTGCAGGATCATATCAAAGTTGAGGATATGAAATATGCCAGATTTGCAATGGAAAAAACTAAAAGAGATTGTTGATCAGAGCGATAACATCGTTTTCTTTGGCGGTGCGGGCGTGTCCACGGAGAGCGGAATCCCGGATTTTCGCAGTACGGACGGTCTGTACCATCAGGAATACCGTTATCCGCCCGAGACGATTTTAAGCCATACCTTTTTTTGGCAGAATCCGGAAGAATTTTACCGGTTTTACCGTGCTAAGATGCTGGCGCCGCACGCAAAACCAAACGCTGCGCATAAAAAGCTTGCCCAGTGGGAAAAGGAAGGCAAATTAAAAGCGGTCATCACGCAGAATATTGATGGATTGCATCAGGCTGCCGGCAGCAAAACAGTGTTGGAGCTGCACGGAAGTACGCTCCGCAATTATTGCATGAAGTGCGGGCGGTTTTACGATCAGAATGCAATTCTGGAAAGCACAGGGGTTCCGCACTGCGAATGCGGCGGCGTGATCAAACCGGATGTCGTACTCTATGAAGAAAGCCTGGATCAGAAAGTGCTGAAAGAAGCGGTTTCTTTTATCAGCCATGCGGATGTGCTGATTGTCGGAGGAACCTCATTGGTCGTTTATCCGGCGGCGGGGCTGATTGATTACTACCGTAGCGATAAACTGGTTTTGATTAACCGGACGCCTACGGCGCGGGATTCGGCAGCGGATCTGGTCGTTACAGGCAGCATAGGGGAGATTTTTGATTCCCTGTAAAACGGGATCTTATAAGGAGATTTTCATGGATATTCAGGTCGGAGATGTGGTGACGCTGAAAAAACAGCATCCTTGCGGCAGTCGGGAATGGGAAGTCCTGCGGATCGGAGCGGATTTTCGGCTCAAATGTGCAGGCTGCGGTCACCAGATTATGATCGCACGCAGACTGGTTGAAAAAAATCTGCGTGATATTAAAAGAAAAGCTTGAAAACAATATGATTTCATGGTATTATAGATACCCGTGATATATATTCCTTGCTCCTTTTATTGGAAAGGGGCCAGAGACCAAAAGGAGGTAATTAGCATGAACAAGTACGAATTAGCTGTGGTTGTCAGTGCGAAAATCGAAGATGAAGAAAGAGCTGCGGTTGTTGACAAGTGCAAGGCGCTGATCGAAAGATTTGGCGGCACCATCACCAACGTTGATGACTGGGGCAAGAAGAGACTCGCTTACGAGATCCAGAAGATGAAAGAAGGCTTCTATTACTTCATCCAGTTCGAGGCTGAATCTTCTGCACCTGCAGAGATCGAAAGCCGTATTCGCATCATGGACAACGTACTGAGATACTTAGTTGTCAAGAATGAGACGAAGTAAGAAAGAGAGTCAATATGAATAAAGTTATTCTTATGGGCCGTCTTACCAGGGATCCCGAGGTTCGGTATTCCCAGGGAGACAACGCTATGGCGATCGCCAGATATACACTGGCTGTGGATCGGAGATTTAACCGCAATAATAACGATGAGAATTCCGCAGACTTTATCGGATGCGTTGCATTCGGCAAGAGCGCAGAGTTCGCAGAGCGGTATCTCCATAAGGGAACCAAGATTGTGGCGACCGGCAGAATCCAGACTGGTAGCTATGTCAATAAGGATGGCGTCAAAGTGTATACGACTGATGTTGTTGTGGAAGATCAGGAGTTTGCAGAGAGCAAGAACAGTGCAGCCAGTAACGATGGGGGTTACAATGGCGGCGGTTATAACAGTGCACCTGCAAGACCCCAGCCTGCTGCAGCGACAGACGGCTTCATGAACATTCCGGATGGAATCGACGAGGAGCTGCCGTTCAACTAAGCAAAATTTTTGTTTCACAAAAATTTTGCGCTACATCTCGAGCACGAAGTGTTTGAGATGTTTCCCGTTTTAATTTTCCGCTCGCGGAAAATTGCGCTGCTTCTCGGATGCAAAGCATTTGAGAAGTTTCTATATTCAAACAGGAGGTAAACCATCATGGCATTCAATAAATCTGAAAGACCTGACGCTCCCGCACGGAGAAGAGGCGGCATGCGCAGAAGAAAGAAAGTTTGCGTATTCTGTGGTAAGGACAATGTGATCGATTACAAGGATACCAATAAGTTAAAGAGATACGTTTCCGAGAGAGGTAAGATTCTTCCCAGAAGAATTACCGGCAACTGCGCAAAGCATCAGAGAGCTCTGACTGTTGCAATCAAGAGAGCACGTCATCTGGCACTTATGCCTTACGTTGCTGAATAAATCATCAGACATTTGGGACTGCCGTTTTTGTGAAATTCACGAACGGCAGTCTTTTTAAGTTAACAGTTCACTCGTGCCGTTTGAGGGCAGATTTCATGCTCGCATGAAAATCTGCCTACAAAAAGGTACGAATGGCGCGAGTGAACTGTACAACTGTACCTTTTTGTCGTACCCTGCGCGCAGATGCCAGTTATTTTTATGGAATTTTCCAAAAAGAAATGGTATACTGAATGCATGCTTCCAAAACGGGGCATTTTTACTGCAATCATACACAGAAATGATAAAGGTGCCTGTCTTTCTGACAGGGCATAGGTGTGTTTATGAGAACAAAAAAGAGAATTAGGCTGAAAGGCAGGCTGCGTATCTATATGCAGACCTCCCTTTATATGGGGGTTTTACTCCTGATCGTGGATATCGGAACGTATTTTCTGGATGTCCGTGCAGGCTTTCTGCTGACCTGCTTTCTGCTGTTTTATTTTGGAATGATCATTTTGCTGATGTTCTATAACAGACCGATCATTTTGAACGAGCTGATCAGCTTTGCAACACAGTACGGGCAGGTACAGAAGACGCTGCTTCGGGATATGGCGATTCCCTATGCGCTTTTGGATGAAACCGGACGGGTCATCTGGTGCAACGATGCCTTCCGTGCTGCAATCCACAGCGAAAAGGGCTTTCATAAGTCGATTACCTATGTATTTCCGGCAATCACGCGGGAGCGGCTGCCGCAGGGCGAGCAGGAGGCGGAAATCGAGATCTCCTTTGAAGAGAGCGATTATATCGCGCATATTACGCGGGTATCGCTGCGGGGGATGATATCGGAAGACAGCGACGTTTTAGATGACGAGGATTATGACAGCTGCCTGTATGCGATGTACCTGTATGATGAGACCGCATTAAAGCTTGCGCTTCGGGAAAACGACGCGCAGTCGCTGGCAGTCGGTCTGATTTACCTGGATAACTACGATGAGGCACTTGCGAGTGTGGAAGAAGTACGGCGATCCCTGTTAAAGGCGCTGATCGACCGAAAAGTAAACAAATATATTTCCAGCTTCGACGGAATCTGCCAGAATATCGAAAAGGATAAATATCTGGTTATTTTGAAGAAAAAATCCGTAATGCAGATGCAGGAGCAGCGCTTTGAACTGCTTGAGGATGTAAAGACGGTCAACATTGGCAATGAGATGGCGGTGACACTGAGCATCGGTATTGGTCTGGACGGTCTGGTTTATGCGCAGAATTACGAATTTGCCCGCACGGCGATCGACTTTGCACTGGGACGCGGCGGTGACCAGGCGGTAGTCAAGATGCCGGACAAGATCAATTATTACGGCGGCAAGAGCCAGCAGGTAGAAAAAAATACACGTGTCAAGGCCCGGGTCAAAGCCCATGCATTGCGTGAAATCATCACGAGCAAGGACAATGTCCTGATTATGGGGCATAAGATCGGCGACGTGGATAGCTTCGGTGCGGCAGTGGGAATTTATCGGATCGCGCGGACACTGGAGCGGCGCGCGCAGATCGTGTTGAACGATGTGACGACTTCACTTCGCCCGATGGTCGATCTGTTTTTGAACAATCCGGAATATGAAAACGACATGCTGCTGACGAGCGCTCAGGCGTTGGAATGTGCGGGGCCCAATACCGTTCTGGTGGTTGTGGATGTCAACCGTCCGTCACTGACGGAATGCCCGGAACTCTTAAAAATCTGTAAATCCATCGTCGTTCTGGATCATCACAGAGCCGGAACGGAGACGATTGAAAACGCGACCCTTTCCTATGTGGAAACCTATGCGTCGTCCGCCTGCGAAATGGTATCGGAAATCCTGCAGTATACAAGCGATGGAATCCGGATCAAGAGCGAAGAAGCAGACAGCATGTATGCCGGCATGGTGGTAGATACGCAGAACTTTATGACAAAAACCGGCGTGCGCACGTTTGAAGCAGCTGCATTTTTGCGCAGAAACGGCGCGGACGTAACCCGTGTCCGCAAGCTTTTCCGGGAAAATGCGGCAGAATATAAGGCAAAGGCGGACGCTGTCAGCCAGGCGGAAATTTACCGCAATGCCTATGCAATTTCGATCTGTCATTCCGAGGGAATTGCGAGCCCGACTGTTGTGGGCGCGCAGGCTGCAAACGAGCTTCTGGATATCAGGGGCGTCAAGGCAAGCTTTGTCCTGACGGAATATCAGAATAAACTGTTTTTCTCAGCACGCTCCATCGACGAAGTCAACGTACAGGTCATCATGGAGCGGATGGGCGGCGGCGGACATTTGAACATCGCAGGCTGTCAGCTGGAAAATACGTCCGTGGAGGAAGGCATTATTGTACTGAAGCGGACGCTGGATAAAATGATTGAGGAAGGTGAAATATCATGAAAGTAATTTTACTGGAAGATGTCAAAGCACTTGGCAAAAAGGGACAGGTTGTAGAGGTATCCGACGGATACGCAAAGAACTTTATTCTGAAAAAAAAGCTCGGCCTGGAAGCGACCGGCGCTAACATGAACGATTTGAAACTCCAGAAAGCGAGAGACGAAAAGGTTGCGCAGCAGCAGCTCGACGCTGCAAAAGAGCAGGCGGCTTTGCTGGAAGAAAAATCCGTAACCCTGTCGATCAAGGCTGGCGAGGGCGGAAAGGCATTCGGCTCCGTATCCAGCAAGGAAATCGCAGCTGCCTACAAGGAGCAGTGCAATATGGAAATTGATAAAAAGAAAATTCAGCTTCCGGAGTCGATTAAGACCTTCGGCATGCATGAAGTGCCCGTAAAACTGCATCCGCAGGTAACCGGAAAGCTTCATGTGAAAGTAGTGGAAGCGTAAAGACAGAGGATAAAGATTGAAAAATAAAATTTTTCAATTGCGGGATTTGTGTCTGCGCGCACTTGACACAAACTTGACATGCGCAAAAAGCGTGCGCAGAAATGAGCGGAAAACATGGCAGCAGCAGATGAGGCGATTTTAAAAAGGGTACTCCCCCACAGCATTGAGGCGGAGCAGTCGGTCATCGGTTCGATGATTATGGACCGGGAAGCGATTGTGGTTGCGTCCGAAATTATTACGGGAGAGGATTTTTATAACCGGCAGTATGGCGTGCTGTTTGAAACGATGGTGGAGCTAAATGACAGCGGCAGACCAGTGGATCTGGTCACGCTGCAGGACAAGCTCCGGGAAAAAGATGTGCCGCCTGAAATTTCAAGTCTGGAGTTTATCCGCGACCTGATTACGGCGGTGCCGACTTCTGCCAATGTAAAATATTATGCCGGGATCGTTGCGGAAAAATCCACACTGCGCAAGCTGATTCGGCTGAATGAGGAAATCGCGAACACCTGCTATGCAGGCAAGGAGGGTCTGGAAGAAATCCTTGAGACGACGGAGAAAAAGGTCTTTGATCTGGTTCAGCGCCGAAATACGGGTGATTTTGTCCCGATCCGTCAGGTCGTTATGAACGCGATGGATCGAATCGAAAAGGCTTCCCGCAATAAAGGAAACGTAACGGGAATCCCGACAGGTTTTATTGACCTGGACTATAAGACAGCGGGACTGCAGCCCTCCGACCTGATTCTGATTGCGGCGCGTCCTTCCATGGGCAAAACCGCGTTTGTCCTGAATATCGCACAGAATGTGGCGTTCAAGCAGGGAATGACGGTAGCAATGTTCAGCCTGGAAATGAGTAAGGAACAGTTCGTGAACCGACTGTTCTCCCTCGAATCCAAGGTGGACTCCCAGCATCTGCGTACCGGTAACCTGACCGATGCAGAATGGGAGAGCCTGATCGAAAGTGCCGGCGTGATCGGAAAATCCAATCTGATCATTGATGACACGCCGGGCATCACGATTGCAGAGTTACGTTCCAAATGCCGGAAATATAAGCTGGAATATGATTTGAAGCTGATCATCATCGACTATTTACAGCTGATGAGCGGCAGCGGCGGACGGTCTTCGGATTCCCGACAGCAGGAAATTTCCGATATTTCCCGTTCCTTAAAGGCACTTGCGAGAGAACTGCAGGTTCCGGTTATCGCCCTTTCCCAGCTGTCCCGTGCGGTAGAGCAGCGTCCGGAGCACAGACCGATGCTGTCCGACCTGCGTGAATCGGGAGCCATCGAGCAGGATGCCGACGTCGTAATGTTTTTGTACCGCGACGATTATTACAATCCGGATACGGAGAAAAAAGGCATCGCAGAAGTCATTATCGCAAAACAGAGAAACGGCCCGATCGGCACGATAGAGCTGGTATGGCTGCCGGACTATACAAAATTTGCCAATTTACAAAAGTAAACAGACGTGCGCACACTGCTTAAGCAGTGCGGCGGTACGTTTTAAAATCAGAACGACGAAAGAGAACAGAAGGCGGAAAAGATTTTATCCGCGCCTGTTCTTTTTTTACAGTTGTTTGTGAAGCAGGGAATGGAGGTTAAGATGACGGCAGAGGGAATGTATACGATTAAAGAAGCGGCAAAAAAGGTTCATGTCGAGGCGCATGCGCTGCGCTACTGGGAGGAAGAGCTGGGGCTTTCAATCAGCAGAAACGATCAGGGCTACCGACAGTACAGCGAGGAGGATATGGAGCTGCTTGAACGGATCCGCCAGTGGAAGGAGAAGGGAATGCAGCTCAAAGCGATCCGCCTGATGCTGTCGGAAAATGGCAGACTTTCCGTTCCGCAGGAAATCGTGCGGGAGGCACAGTCGATGCTGGAGAAGGGGGACGCAGGCGCTGCAGCAGCGCAGCAGGAACACGCACAGTGTGCGTTTACATCAGACAATTCGGGTACGCTTCATTCGCAGCATGCGCTCCCAACGGGCGGTGCCGATACGGTGGAGAACATCCTTCTGGATGAACGCAGCAGCAAGGCTGCAAAACTTCAGTATCTTCTGGAAAATCTCGTTTCCCGCGCAGTACAGGAGAGCAATGAGATGGTGTTAAAAGAGCTGGATTACCGGTTTCGGCAGATGGAAGAAAATGCGCAGGAGCGGGAACAGAAGCGGATGGAGCGGGAAGAGGAGCATTACCGGAAGCTGGACGAGCTGCTTTGCCAGAAAGGAAGAAGAAAGGGCAGACGGAGACGGTAGAAGGACGGGAAAGATTTGTGCCTGCGCACACTTGACACAAACCCGGTATGCGCAAAAAGCGTGCGCTAAAATGAGAAGACGCATAAAAATAAGCGGAAGCCGATGAAAATCAACCTCCGCTTATTTTATGTGTTTTGCTTGTGTGGCTTAGACTCAGCCCTCAGAGATAGCGCCAACAGGACACTGACCTGCGCAGGAACCGCAGTCAACGCATTTAGCAGCGTCGATTTCGAATTTGCCTTCTCCCATAGAGATAGCGCCAACAGGACACTGGCCTTCACAAGAACCACATGAGATACAGGAATCACCAATTACGTATGCCATGATATAAATCCTCCTTTGAAATTTCTTTTTCTTATTTTAGCTCAAAAAGGCAAAATAGACAAGTACCAAATGGGGTACAAAACGGAAATTTAAAAACGCGCAAACCCGCATAAATACTGGGAAAATAGTAAGCCGAAACGAACTCAAGTAAGAGATAAGCAACTACTTCCGGGACGGGAAAAAACAGGGGTAGAACGGAAGAAAAATGGACCGACCGGTTGCCAGATGAATGGGAATGTATTATACTGGTAAAGCTGATAAAGCGGCAGAAAACTGCCGACGGAAGAAAAAAGGAGGTTTGCCGGATGAGTAAATTCAATAAGGATATGACAATTGGTGAAGTACTGCGCATCGATATGAATGCCGCATCTGTCCTGATGGAAATCGGTATGCACTGCCTTGGTTGTCCTGCTTCTCAGGGTGAGACACTGGAAGAGGCTGCTATGGTGCATGGGATTCCGATCGAGAATCTGATGGAAATGCTGGATGAGCTGTAAAGCATTCAAAAATGCAGCTATTTTAAACAATAATATGTTTTTTCAGAGGGACTGACGCAGGACTTGTGCACAGTTCCTCCTGTTGTTTTTTGGCAATGTGCAAGGAAGAAAAAAGAAAATGTATAAAACAATGTACATTGCGCAAAACTGTTGACACTTTTCGCGTTGGGAAGTAGAATTGGTACATAAAGAACAGCATGGGAATCATAAAAGAGGGATTCCTTGTTGATATTATTTATCATTTTTTTTCATGTTACCAAAAGGAGGTAAATTTTCATGGCAGAAGCATGGAGAGGCTTTAAAAAAGATGGCCACTGGGATGTAGACGTCAACGTACGTAACTTTATCCAGACCAACTACACTCCCTATGATGGAGATGAGAGCTTCCTGGAAGGTCCTACCGAAGCTACAGATAAGCTTTGGGGCAGACTGCAGGAGCTGCAGAAGGAAGAGCGTGAGCACAACGGCGTTCTGGATTGCGAAACTGAGGTTGTATCCGGTCTGACCGCTTATGGCCCTGGCTATATCGATGAGTCTATGAAAGATCTGGAGCAGATCGTTGGTCTGCAGACAGACAAGCCTTTAAAGAGAGCATTCATGCCTTATGGCGGTATCAAAATGGCTCAGCAGGCTGCAAGCACATACGGCTTTGAAGTAAACCCGAAATATGACAAGATCTTCAATGAGTATCATAAGACTCATAACCAGGCTGTATTTGATGCTTATACAGATGAGATGAAGGTTGCTCGTCATACCCATATCGTTACAGGTCTGCCGGATACTTACGGCCGTGGCCGTATCGTAGGCGACTACAGAAGAGTTGCTCTGTACGGTATCGATTTCCTGATCCAGAAGAAACAGGAAGATAAGAAGAACTGCGGCGTAGGCGTTATGGATGAAGAGACCATTCGTCTGAGAGAAGAGATCGCTGAACAGATCAAAGCTCTGCAGGGCATGAAGAAGATGGCAGCTGTTTACGGCTACGATATCTCCGGCCCGGCTACAACCGCTAAGGAAGCTGTACAGTGGTTATACTTCGGTTACCTTGCAGCAATCAAGACCCAGAACGGTGCAGCTATGTCCGTTGGACGTATCTCCACATTCCTGGATATCTATATTGAAAGAGACTTAAAGGAAGGCACCCTGACCGAGAAAGAAGCTCAGGAGCTGATCGACCATATGACCATGAAGTTCCGTATGGTTAAGTTCGCTCGTATTCCTTCTTACAACCAGCTGTTCTCCGGTGACCCTGTATGGGCTACTCTGGAAGTTGGCGGTATCGGCATGGATGGCCGTCACATGGTTACAAAGAACGACTATCGTTTCCTTCATACTCTGGAGAACATGGGACCCAGCCCGGAGCCGAACCTGACAGTTCTGTACTCCAGCGCGCTTCCTGAAAACTTCAAGAAGTATGCAGCTAAGATTTCCGTTAACACATCTTCCATCCAGTATGAGAACGATGATGTTATGAAGCCTATCTGGGGCGATGACTACAGCATCTGCTGCTGCGTATCCGCTACTCAGACCGGTAAGGAAATCCAGTTCTTCGGCGCTCGTGCAAACCTGGCTAAGTGCTTACTGTACGCGATCAACGGTGGTAAGGATGAGAAGCATCTGGATAAGAACGGCAAACATATGCAGTGTGGTCCGGAAATCGCTCCTATTACTTCCGAGTACCTTGATTTCGATGAAGTTATGCATAAATATGATATCATGCTTGATTGGTGTGCATCTCTGTATGTAAACATCCTGAACCTGATTCATTACATGCATGACAAATATTACTATGAAGCAGCTGAGATGGCTCTGATCGATACCGATGTAAGAAGAACCTTCGCTACCGGTATTGCAGGTCTGTCCCATGTAGCTGACTCTCTGTCCGCTATCAAATATGCAAAGGTTAAAGTTATCCGTGACGAGCAGGGCTGTGCTGTTGACTTCCAGACCGAAGGCGACTTCCCGAAATACGGTAACGATGATCCGAGAGCAGACGAATTTGCTGTATGGCTTCTGAAGACCTTCATGGAGAAGATCAAGAAGAACAAGACCTACAGAAACTCCGAGCCTACAACTTCCGTACTGACCATTACTTCTAACGTAGTATATGGTAAGGCTACCGGCGCTCTTCCGGATGGCAGACCGGCATACACACCTTTCGCTCCTGGTGCTTCACCGTCTTACGGTGCAGAGAAGAGCGGCCTGCTGGCTTCCCTGAACTCTGTTGCTAAGCTGCCTTACGAGTACGCTCTGGATGGTATCTCCAATACTCAGACCATGGCTCCCAGCGCTCTGGGTCACGACCTGGATGAGCAGAAGACCACTCTGGTAAGAGTTATGGACGGTTACTTCGATCGTGGTGCTCATCATCTGAACGTAAACGTATTCGGTACAGAGAAGCTGTTAGACGCACAGGCTCATCCTGAGAAGCCTGAGTACGCTAACTTCACCATCCGTGTATCTGGTTACGCTGTTAAGTTCATCAGCCTGACCAAAGAACAGCAGGATGACGTTATCGCAAGAACCTGCCATAAGTCTCTGTAATTTAACTACAGTTTTTAACAGGTGTATTTTAAAGGAGTCGGGCAGCTTGCCAGGCTCCTTTTTACGCGAGTAATGAGCCAAAGTCCGAGCTTGCTCGAGACGTTGGCGAATACCGCGATAACGGGCAAAATGCGCAGCATTTTGTCCCGTATTCGACCAGATTTCTGGTCGAGAAAAGCCCTCCGGGTGGATCGCACTGCGGCGGCGTGGAAACAAGTCGCTTACGCGATCCGCCGCAGGCGGAGGAATCCCGCTTGCGGGATTCCATTTACACGGGCAAAATGCGTAGCATTTTGTCCCGTATTCGACCAGGGATCTGGTCGAGCATAAAACATCCGTTATGTGGAATAATGGATAGTAAAATACAGCAAAAGGAATACCTCGTGCTGCCCGCAGGGGATGACTGCAGCGATGTCTGACGCATATCCGCAGTGAATGCCTGCAAGGCAGGGAAAGGACGATATGATTAAAGGCAGAATTCACTCGTTGGAGTCTTTTGGGGCAGTAGATGGTCCCGGAATCCGTTATCTGATTTTCTTAAAGGGATGTAATATGCGCTGCCAGTATTGCCACAATGTAGATACCTGGAATCCGAAGACGGATAACCTGATGACGGCAGACGAACTGTTGGACAAGGCAGAACGTTTCCGCAGCTACTGGGGCAAAGAAGGCGGTATTACCGTCAGCGGCGGTGAGGCACTTTTGCAGATTGATTTTCTGATTGATCTGTTCCGAAAAGCGCATGAGCGCGACATCAATACAACACTGGATACTTCCGCACAACCGTTTACGAGAGAAGAGCCGTTTTTCTCAAAATTTAACGAGCTGTTGAAGTACACCGATCTGGTTATGCTGGACATCAAGCATATCGATGATGAAGAGCACAAAAAACTGACCGGTCATACGAATAAAAATATTCTGGATTGTGCAAGATATCTTTCCGATCAGGGTATCAAGATGTGGATCCGTCACGTACTGGTTCCCGGTATCACGGACAAAGATGAGTATCTGATTCGTACAAGAGAGTTTATTGATACGTTGAAAACGGTTACCAAGGTTGAGGTGCTTCCGTACCATACACTTGGCGCATACAAATGGAAAGAGCTTGGAATTCCCTATAAGCTGGAGGGGGTAGAACCTCCGACAGAGGACAGAATTCAGAATGCGAAGAAGATTCTGGAATTTAAAAAATAAAAAAGAGGCGGTGCGCAGATGATAAAAGGAATGCGCGCTGTAAAAAAGCTCCGGCAGGACTTCCTGCCGGAGCTTTTTGTAACCTTTAAATTGCGGCGAGCGTCTGCAGTGCGTTGTTTTCCGTCACAAGCTCATAGTGTTCTTTAAAATATGCCTCGCTGCCGGCAGCGGAGCGCTCGAGACGACCGTATTCGGAAGCAATGTTGCAGATCCGGTTGAAATCCTTTACGGAAGTCTGATCCATTTTGAGGATTAGCAGATAAGAGTCGTTTTTACGGTTTCTGTAAAGGGTATTGTGACCGGTGTAAAAATCGTTCACCACATGGGAAAGGCGAAGCAACGTGTGCATGGAAGGAAAGGAGAAAATCCGTGCCTCCTGGGGCTGTTTTACCTCTGCTGTAGCTGTGGTTTTGTCTTCTTTGGAAGCAGGGGCTGTCGGAGTGCCTGCAGCCTGTGCATGACGGCTTTCCTGGATCTGACGGAACAGGTCGAAAATACTGTCGGTGTTGTCAGAGCTGCTATCGGAAAAATCGTCGGGATCAATCTCGTCGTCATCCTCCATTGCGGGAGCAAATTTGGAAAAGCGCGTGTCGAGCTCCTCCGGATCTTCCACCTTGGTGATTACTAAAACGATGCAGTCGGCATTGAGCGGGATCGCTTCTATCATAAGAGGAATGTCATCCGCTTCAAATCCGAATTTGGCGGAGGCCTGCTGCATCATGTCGCGGAACAGGCTTTTGGCTTTCTCAGTGCCGTATGCCAGCTCGCTGATTTTGAGCTCCCGGTCAGCCAGATCGGCTTTGGTCAGGGTACAGCGGATCTGATGGTCATTCACTTTTTCTATTTTCATATAATCACATCCTTACTTTATAAAATACTTACGGAATCCTACCGGTGTGACGCACAGAAACGAAAAATTTGCGTTCCTGTGAGAGTTATCATATACACAAGAAAGTGCAAAAGTCAAGCGCATGGGGAAACAGTTTCTTGTTTTTTTAGAAATTGCTTGATTGTAGGGTCGGAATCCGTTATAATACAAGCCAGAGATGGTTCCGGACAGTCCGTGTCGGAGCGGAGGTTTGCAGGATACCGATTTTATACCAATCATCAGGGACAGCCATGCTGATATGGCTGCATTCTTATGAGAGAACATCAGCGGCAAAGTTATTCTCATCATTCTTTATAGTATGTAGCAGTCTCGTAGAGTTATGTGACTCTATCGGAAATTCAAAATTTACCAATTATCATAACGATGAAGTTTTTTTAACATTTTTACGACTATTTATTTGGTGCTTGTATAGGTGTCAGGACACAGTCTATCCATCTCGTTATCGTTTTCGCTTTTGTGTCAGATCTGAACAGGAATATATATCACGCGGCTCCTTTTTGGGACAAAAGCGCATTGGCAAAGGAGAACTGCCATGGGAAGATTAAAAACGGATACCTGGGAACGGATGCTGGAGCAGATGGAACAGGAAGGCGTTGGATTTTACCTGAATGGGAAAAAAACTGCGCCGAGGGAAATTATCCGAACCTGCTGCATGCGGGAAAAGGCTGTATACATGCCGGATTTTGTCATGGATGAGGAAGGAAAGCTCTGCGAAGTCCGGTACGATGAAGTGACAAAATGGTAAACAGATAGGAATGTCATGAATGGTTGGAGGTACTGATATCGGTTTGGAAAAGCGTAGAAAAAGGAACCCCATTTCCATAGATGCTGCAGAAAGCCGATATTCGAGAAGCTGCGGTTTACAGGCGGTCTGTGGATCGCAGCCGGACCTTTAGCGGATCGGGAATACTGTTCGAAATGCCGGACAGTATTCTGCGGTTCGTTCGAAACATAGAGTGTACAAAAAGAGATGGACGTTTTGTCGGTTGTCGTATTTTCAGGCGGTCCGGACAGGGACAGATTGCGGCAGATCCCCTGAAAATCTGACAAATTTGTAATGACGCTGTCTGGAAGGTGTGTTACACTATAACGTGTGTGGGTGAAAAAGAGAAAACACAGGAGATACAGACAAATGAAAAGGAAAGTAATACCGGTGTTAATCGGACTGTTGCTGATTGTTCTGATTCTGGCAGGCGCTGCGGGCGTTTTTTTGTTCCAGAGATATTCCGGTTCGAAGGAAGAAGCGGATTTAAACGCATATTTCGGGCTGAACGGTTCACAGGAGGTCGCGATTGTCTGGAATCAGGAGCTGACAGAGGAAAAGGGACTGCTGCAGGATGAGCGCTGCTATCTGAAGCTGGATACGGTTCATGAGATGCTTAATGAGCGGTTTTATGTGGATCATAATGAAAAGCTGCTTTTGTATACCCTCCCGGAGGAAACGGTACAGATTGGAATCGGGGAGCAGACTGCAGACGGTTATACAGCGGCTGTGGAGCAGAACGGGGATGTCTGGCTTGCGCTGGATTATGTAAAGCAGTATTCGGATTTTAATTATGCATTGTATACAGAGCCCAACCGGGTTGTTTTGACGACCAATTGGGATACGCTTCAGAGCGCAGAGCTGAAGAAGAACACAGCACTTCGCGTCAGGGGCGGCGTCAAGAGCGAGGTTCTGCAGAATCTGGAAAAAGGGACGAAGGTTACTGTTTGGGAGGAGATGGAAAACTGGGATCAGGTGCAGACGCAGGATGGCTATATCGGCTATGTCCAGAAAAAGCACTTGACAGATCCGGCAGAGGAAACTCCGGTGAAGGACACCGGATATGTGGAGCCGGATTATACCGGCAATCTGCGGGACCATAAAATTGATCTGGCGTGGCATCAGGTGACCGTAGAGTCGGCAAATTCCACGTTTCCGGGCGTTATGAGCGGTGTGACAGGCGTTAATGTAATTTCTCCGACCTGGTATTCTCTTTACGATAATACGGGCGTTGTGGATGGGATTGCCAGCCCCTCCTATGTGCAGCAGGCACACGCCCTCGGTCTGGAGGTGTGGGCACTGATTGATGATTTTACGCATCGTGAGGATAACGGCGTTGACCCACAGGAAATTCTATCTTATACGAGTAAGCGGACTGCGATTATCGAGGTTCTGATGAGTGAGGCGGATCGCTGCGGCTTTGATGGAATCAATGTGGATTTTGAAAAGGTGACCGAGGATGGAAGTCAGGATTATATCCAGTTTATCCGGGAGCTGTCTGTAGCGTGCAGACAGAAGGGGCTTGTGCTTTCCGTCGATAACTATGTGCCCCACAACTATAACGCACATTATAAATGGGCAGAGCAGGGCGTGATGGCAGACTATGTGATTATCATGGGCTATGACGAGCACTGGGGCGGTTCAGAGGTTGCCGGTTCCGTAGCTTCCCTTGGCTATGTGACCGAAGGAATTGAGCGGATGACGCAGGAGGTTCCTTCGGAGAAAGTCATCAACGCAGTTCCGCTGTATACAAGAATCTGGACGACTGCAGAGGACGGCGCGGTGACGAGCCGTGCAGTCGGGATTCAGACTGCTTATGATTACATGAACAAAAATCAGGCGGCTGCGACCTGGGACAACAGCGTTGGACAGAATTATGTAGAGTTTGAGACGAGCGATGGAACCGTGCAGATCTGGCTGGAGGACGAACAGTCCCTGGAAGCCAAAATCAACGTGATGAAGGAGCACAACCTGGGCGGCATTGCAGCATGGAAGCTGGGCTTTGATGATGGACGCAAAAATATCTGGGGCGTCATCAGTGGATTTGCGGCAGAGTAAACCGGAAAATAGAATAAGGAATACAGCGGGGGATGCCACGCACCGAAGTGTTATGCACTGAGGTGCTATGCAGACTGACGGGGCCCTTGCGCTGTAAACAGACATAGAGAAGCGGAAGATGCCATACAATAGAAAAAAGCGGGTGAGGCTTTTTCAGGTATGGGACGAAAAGAAATGCAGAGTCTTTTTTCTCTGATAACGGCGGCAGTATTTTTTACTGCCGCTTTTTTTACAGGCAGACAGGCCGCTGTGCTGACCGGAAAGTTTCGGGTAGAGAGGGAGCAGAGTAGACAGAGCCGGACGAAATACTGCGTTGTGGTTGATGCGGGACATGGCGGAGACGATCCGGGGAAAATCGGCACAGCCGGAACTCTGGAAAAAGAAATCAATCTGGCGATTGCGAAGCGGTTGGAAGCATTGTTAAAGCAGGCGGACGTTGCGGTTGTAATGACGAGAACGGACAATAATGGTCTGTATGATGAAAATGCGTCCGGGAAAAAAGTGCAGGATATGAAGCGGAGAGTGTCGATGATGGAAGAGGCAAAGGCGGATCTTGCGGTCAGTATTCACCAGAACAGCTATCCCGATCCGGCGATCAAAGGGGCGCAGGTTTTTTATTATACCTCGAGTGTCGAGGGAAAGCAGCTTGCAAAACGCCTGCAGGAGCGCCTGGTAAAAGGACTTGACCCGCAGAACCATCGGCAGGCAAAGGCGAATGACAGCTACTATCTTTTGAAAAAAACAGCATGCCCTATCGTCATTGTGGAGTGCGGATTTTTGAGCAATCCGCAGGAAGAAGCGCTGCTGACAGACAGCGTTTACCAGGAACGGGTGGCGTGGAACATCTTTATGGGGATTATGCAGGAGCTGAAAAGGAAGAAGTCGTAGTACCGTATTTTTCACTATTTAAACTTCTGCGAAAATGTGGTAAACTGTAGTGGACACGAAGGGAAACCAAGGGCGCTGAAGGCGGCATTTGATTCATGACAATAGAATGCTCGCAGAGCGTGCATTCTATTGTTTTTTCGTGTCCACTAAGGGACGGGTCACCTGCGAATCAGGCGCAAGAGCGTCAGTGTGTACTCGCAAATAAAAACTGTCCGGGAACACTCTTTCCGAATCGGACAATCTATCTTTTCTATCGAACACAGCATAGATGGGCTGTGTTTTCATCAGGCAGCAGGCGCTGCAGATTTCAATCTGAAAAGGGAAAAAGCAGGAGGTATGAATGGGGAAACAAAACGATGCTTTTACGGCGTATTTAGGTCGTGCAGAGGTGTTGGCGGATCTGTACAATGGTTGCCTGTATCAGGGAGAGGAGGTCGTGCGGGCAGGCAACCTGTGTGAGGTACAGCAGTTTTATCAACAAGGATTGTCAGAGCGCGTGAAAAGACCAACTGCCAGAAGGCGGGAGAGAGATGCGATTCGGGCATTTTGGAACGAAAAAAATTATGTTTTGCTGGCAGCAGAAGCGCAGAATCAGCCGCATTTGACGATGCCATTTCGCTGTATGGAATATGATCTGGCAGAATATGCCAGACAGCTTCGCTATATCCGGCTGAAAAGTGAGGGAAAATTAAAAACCGGTGTAGAGTATTTAAATCGGATCAGCAGAATGGACGTGGCAACTTACGATATGATCTGCGTGATGTTAAATCTGAAAGAACTACAGGACAAGAAAGAAAAATATCTGGAAAATGGAAAGGAGAGCATTGATATGTGTAAAGCGATGGAAGAATGGGCAGAGGAACTGAGAGAAGAGGGAAAAAGTGTTGGAATGAAAGAGGGCGAACTGCGTGGAATGCAAAAGGCGAAAGAAAGTACACTGAAGCTGGTTGCCAAAATGTCGCAGAATGGAGACACGGAGTATATCGCAAGACTGTTGGAGCCGGAAGTCTATCGGAGGATGATGGATAAATACGGAATGGAGTAATTGAGAAAGTACATTATAAGGAAATAACGCTTGCAGAAGAAAATAAAATTGTCGGAAAAGCTGATGGAGAAGCATGGAAAAATCAGATATCGTTTTATGAATGCGTATCTATTTGCAACTGTGTTTCAGAAAAACCAGGAAGCATTGAAAGATTTGATAGCGGCACTGCTTCGGATTGAGCTGAAAGAGATCGTGTCGCTGGAAATCCTGAATCCAATCCTGCCGGGGCAGGATATTGACCACAAAAGCTGTATTATGGATATTCTGGTTCTTTTGAACGGAAATATCCGTGTAAATCTGGAGATGCAGGTTTTGGATGAGGGAAATTGGAATGAGCGTGGAGTGTATTATCTGGCAGAGAATCTGCTGGATCTGAAAAAGGGAGAAGATTATAAAAACCTGAAAACAACGGTACAGATTGGAATTCTTGATTTCGATTTGTGGAAATCCGGAGAGAATCCGTTTTATCAGGTATACGAGCTGTGGGACACGGAGCATGACCGCGTTTTTACAAATAAGATGAAGCTTTGTGTACTGTCTTTACGGCAGGCAGAAAAAGCGGAAGAAAGAGAGCGACAGTCGGGCTTGTACGACTGGGCAAAAACGCTGACTGCAGAAACCTGGGAAGAACTACAGGAATTGTCAGAGAAAAATGAAAAAATAAAGGAGGCAGTGGAGACGATGATTACATTGACAGAGGACGAAAGAGTCAGAATTGAGTGTATGAGGCAGGAGAAGGCAGAGCGGGACTGGATCAACGCGATGAATTATGCTACGGAACAGGGAGAAAAACGTGGAGAAGAGCGCGGTGAAAGGCGTGGTGAAGCTCGTGGAATGAAAATGGGAATTCAAAAAGGAATCCGGCAGGAACGGGAAAACACATTGAAGCTGATTGCCAAAATGTCGCAGAATGGGGACACAGAATATATTGCAAGACTGTTGGAGCCGGAAGTATTTGAGCAAATGGCGGCAAAGTACGGGATGAAAGCGTAGGAATATAAGGTGCAAAAGAAAACCTGTAACCAAAAGCTGGCGGAAGAATGATGCTGCTTATGATTCTCTGAAAAAAGCAATATTCAATCTTAAAAGAGAATAAAGTGAAAAAGCAGGAGGAATATTTTCGGACAAATCTGCGCGAGCTGATTGGATTGATGAAACGGCGCAGCAGCAAGACAGAAATTCAGGAATACTGCAGAAAACATGCAGATCGGATCAGCAGAATGGATGTAGCGACTTACGATATGATCTGCGTGATGTTAAATCTGAAAGAACTGCAGGACAAGAAAGAAAAATATCAGAAAAATGGAAAGGAGAGTATTGATATGTGCAAAGCGATGGAAGAATGGGCAGAAGAACTGAGAGAAGAGGGGGAACAGCTTGGGATGAAAAATACGCTGAAGCTGGTTGCCAAAATGTCGGAAAATGGAGACACAGAGTATATTGCAAGGTTGATGGAGCCGGAAGTGTTTGAGCAGATGGCAGTAAAGTACGGGATGAAAGCGTAAGAATATAAGGCGCAAAAGGGCAGTTGTAAAGAAGGTTGTCTTTTTGCATCCATATTGCTTATATGGATTGACAAAATTTGAGAAGGAATTTATTGTTAAACTGAAAATAAATTCGACTGGTTTAAGGTCAAAAGAGAATTGGGAGGAACAGATGAAAAGAAAATTTTTTTGTAAAAGGAACATTATAATTTGTTGCATCGTTTTTTGCATCGTGTTATGCATTATATATATTTCAGATGACAGGCAGCAGAAATCATATGACAAGGTGTATATGGCATATGTTGAGATGGAGAATGGGGAATATCAGGAAGCTGCAGATCTGTTTTCAGAATACATAGCGGAACATAAAACAAAATTGTACTGGAAACTGGTGGAAGCAGTAAATGGTTCGGATAGTGAATTTACATTGGAAAATGTAAATAAAGCACTGGAAACCTGTAACCAAAAGCTGGCGGAAGAATGATGCAGCTTATGATTCTCTGAAAAAAGCAATAAAATAAGAAGTAGAGATGGATGAGGCAGTGATCCCATGAAAAGTGGGTATCACTGCCTTTGTTGTAAATTATGGTTTGGTAAGTGCTTTTACTTCTTTTAAGACGATATTCTGTACTTCAGGACTGAGCTGTTCAAAGTAGGAAAGCAAAAGAATGGATTGATTGTTATGGGCAGAGGTGGGAAGAGACGGAATATCGGAATTTCCAAGCAGATAGTCTGTTGTTACATGAAAGATAGAAGCAATTTCCAAAAGGGATTTGAAGTCTGGTTCTCTGTAGCTGTTGACATATCCACTGACAGTTGACTTGGAAATGTTCAGGGCAGCAGCCAGATCACGCTGGGAAATAGACTGATCTTCCATGAGTTGTTTCAGGCGTTCTCCAAATGATGTCATGCATGATCCTCGATATGGTGTTGTAAAGTTAATGTATAGTCTGGTTTCAAAATGATTGTAACAAAACAAGTACAAATATAAATGAATGGACGCAAAACGAATTGACAGGACACGAAAAGAGAACTAGAATCAATATAAAGATGAATGATATAAAGAAAATGTAATTAAGATAAGTTGGAGTGTTTACAGTCTTAACTGATCGGAGTGTATGTAACAAATTCATGCAAAAGAGGAAAAATGGGAGGGGAGATGAAAGATAGGGTGAAGAATATTTGGAATGACCTTTCGAAATAGTGCTTGGAATTTTCTATATCCTATAAATAAAGGGATAAAAAAGCCCGGCAAGTACTGTAAGGCGAATGGCAGATGTTCTGGGATTGGATAAATATATGGATTTGGTTGCGTAGAACATGTAGTTCTACGCAAGAGGAATAGTATAAATTTGCAAATGATGCAGCTGAAAGTCTAAACAATGAAAAAAATACAAATGGATTGTTAACTACAGGCAGTTTGTATGCGGGGGATAAATGAATTTTCGCGAGTTTATAGATCAGTCAATAAAGATTGGTAAAGAAGAAAATAAGAAAAGTAGTCAAAAAGAAATATTGCAAGGCTATACAATAGCAAATCAGCCGATTCCTCAAATTGAAAAACCATACATCACTTTTAAATCGAATGATGGAAGCGGTTTTTCGTTAAATAAATCTTTACTTTCTAGGCATATTTTGTTGTTAGGTGGTATTGGAGTTGGTAAAACCAATACATTTAATCATCTGTTAAGAGATTTGTTTGGAAAAGGAATGGAGGATGTCAAAGATAACGTGACGGTTATTTTTGATACTAAAGGAGATTTTTTTAAAGAGTTCTATTCCCCAGGCGATATTGTTATTGCAAATGGAAAAGATTATGAGGATACAACTTATTATTGGAATATTTTTGAAGATATAAAAGCAGCTGGAGATGAAGAGTCGCAGGAGTTGATGTGTAGAGAAATTGCGAAGGCATTGTTTAGCGATCGTAAATCTGCATCACAACCTTTTTTTGCAAACGCTGCGGCAGATATTTTTTCAAAAACTTTGATTCACTTTCTGAGAACTCAGAAGAGATTTGATGAAAAAGGAAACAATAGGAATGTTCTCAATAATTATGAGCTGATTAAATTTTTACAACAGGCCTCGGTTCAGCATTTTATTAAAATGTGTAAGAAATATCCGGATTTTAAAGGAACACTTTCGTACTTCGGAGACGGATCTAGCAATCAAGCCTTAGGTGTATTTGGCGAATTAAATTCCATGTTGAATGACTATTTCATTGGAGTATTTGCAAAGAAAGCTCCTGAAGGAAGAGAGTTTTCTATGAGAAACAGCATTCGTGGAAAAGGAAATCAGAAAATATTTATTGAGTATGACTTGACGGTTGGTGAAACATTAACACCAATGTATCGTTTGCTGATTGATCTGGCACTGAAAGAGGCATTGGGACGTAGTCATTCTGCAGGTGATGTTTATATGATCATTGACGAGTTCAAATTGTTGCCAAAACTACAACATATAGATGATGCTTTGAATTTTGGTCGAAGCCTTGGAATTAAGGTGGTAGCCGGCATTCAGAATATAACACAGTTATATGATATCTATGGTATGAGTCGAGGTGCAGTTATTGCATCTGGTTTTTCTAATTTGTTTGCGTTCAAGACGATAGACGCAGAATCACGTGATTATGTGAGTAAGGTGTTTGGTAAAAATTATTATAGCATGAGCTATTTTAATTCTGCTGATGAGTTTGTTGACGAGAATCGAGAGGGACACAGTGTTGAAGATTGGGAATTGATGGACTTAGGAATTGGACGTGCAGTTATTGGACTTGCAAATTATAGACCGTTTTATTTCTCTTTCGAAGAATATATAAGTAGAAAGGGGTAAATCATGGCAGTAAATTATGATAGACAAAACGACCAATTAAAAGGAATTCAGTATCAAAGGGCTAGTATTGGTCGCGTAGTTTCGGGATTGGACTTTAATGATAATTGTATTGTGACTGGCGGGGTGGATATTACGTTTAGTAATGGTGCGAAGGTTGCTAATCGAAAATTGATTTTAGAGAGTATTATCGAAAGATTAGTTAGAGAAAGTAATAGACCGATCGTAGTCTTTTATAAAAGTCCATATTTAATTAACCAGTTCTCTGAGTGGTACAGAACGCAGAATATTAGACGAAAATGCAGCGTGATCAGTAATTCAATGATTGTACACAGTTCATACGGGGACAACAGGCGGTTAGCACCTTTTGGTGGTATGTTGACAGAAGAAATCATATATACAGTCAAGGCAATGTCTTCATTCATGAATATTCCACTTGATCAGTATTCGGAGACTTTTTTTGAGTATGTGTTGTCAATTATTCAAGAATCTGGATATTCGTTAACCTTTGACAATATTATGACGCTTATCATGAAGTCGGACGAAGATTTATCATTGCTGGCAAAATCTCTTGGATTGATAACTGCTAGCAAATTCTTCGCGAAATCAATGAATGGTTCGGAGATTGTTAAACGTGTACTGAAAGAAATGAACAACTATTTTCAGTCATATTATCAGCGAGACTGTTCAGAAAAAATCAATATTTGTTCTGAAGTTCGGAACAATAACGTTCTCTTCATAGAGATAGATGATCAGTATCAGACTGAAATGCTGGAGTATTTTTGTAATGAGTTCAAATGCTGTTCGAGAAAATGTCCATATATTTTGCTAGACGATATTTTGATTAAGAATAACCCTGGTTTTGAGGATTATCTTCTTCAAAGTACAGGATTGAGATTTTGCATGGGTGCGATGGATGTCTCGGTAGTTTTAAGCAAAGATGGTTTAGATGATTTTTTATCTCAGACACAAACAAAATTTCTGCTACATTATGATAATGCAACTGCAGCAGAAAAAATAACGGCATCTATTGGCTATTATTATCATATGAAGGTTTCGGAGGAGGAAACAGCAAATAGAGAGGCATTTAAGATTTTGAATAACAGTATTTCGAAGGGACACAGTGTAACAGATGAAAAAAGATTGATCATCGAGGGCACAGATTTGACTAATCTTTCTGCGGCACAGCTATTTTTGATTGATAGTAATTCCGGAAGAATTTTTGTGGATGGATTGCTATAAATGAGAGGAGAGCGAGAAAATGGGAAATTTCAGGACAGATGATGACTACACTCCGATGGAAGTGAGCAATTATCCAAAAGATCCGGGACCGACTTATGGGGGATATGATAATCCGGAAATGGGCAACTATCCTGGCGGTTACGGAAATATAAAAAAACCTAATATTTTTTCAAGGATATGGAGTGCATTAGGAAGTGCAGGAGCGGGAGTTAGCTTTGGTATATCAAAGGGAATCACATTGGAAAAGGTGTTGCTTGGATTATACCTTTTTGCAATGGTGGTTATTGTGATTAATATTTCTACAGTATTGGATTTTCTCTTTTATGCAACTGTATCAATTTTGCAATATGTGATTGTGGTATTGGTGGTAATACTGCTGATATATGTTTTTTGCCGATATGTTCTGAAAATTAGATAGGAGTGTATGGGCTATGAGGATTCTAAAATTATTTTTAATTACTTTGCTTGTTTTGGAAGTGTTAGCCATAGTTACTCATTTTAGTGAGTTGTTGAGCTACACCGGAAATATAGTGGGTGCTTTCATGCCGATATTTATCGTGGCAGCAGCAATTGTCTGGTTGCTAAAGAGAATATTTTAACAAAAGAAAGAGAGGAATAATAAGATGAAACACAATAAACCGCTTGCGGTGATGTTATTGGTAATGGCATTGATCATAACATCATTCACAAGTGTGCAGCCAGTTATGGCTGAAGAGAACGAAAATAATGATACACATTATAATATTGAAATTGTTGTAGATGCCAGTGGATCTTTGAAAAGAACTGACCCTGAGGATAATCGCTATACAGCAATTGATATTTTCTTACAAACACTTCGAGAGAATGGAAACAAAGTCGGTTCTGTTGTTTTCACACACCAAATTGAGGAAGACACTGGATTAACTGATATGAACAGCAAGAACTCCAAAGAAAAGCTGAGCAATCAGATTCAGAGTTATGTTCCAGATAAAGGTGATACCAATATTGGTCTTGCACTCCAGACTGCAGTGGATGCCTTAAATGCAGGTGATAATGGCTCTGAGAAAATCATTCTTCTGCTGAGTGATGGCAATACTGATATGGGATCCCCAGAAGCTGATGAAAAGTCTTTGAACGTTGAACGCAAGGCGGTTGAACAGTGTGTTGCAGATGGAATCAAAGTATATGGTATCCGTTTAAATAGTAATGGTTCTGCAAACCTGCAGGAATTTAAGGATATTACTACTCCTACATCAGGAGCATTCCTTGAAGTTAAGAGTTCGGAAAACTTAGTTGCAGCTTTGAAAAATTTTTATGGACAAATTTTTAAAACAAAATTTACCTCCGATACCAAAACAATTAAGGATGGTGTAGCTTCTAAATCTATTGAAGTGCCATCATACGGAGTTGAAGAATTAAATATCACAATTAATAACGCATCAAAATTGTCTGGTGTGACAATTACTAAGCCAAATGGCGTGGATATGTCTAAGAATGAGTTTGGTGGAATTTCTTCGCTTATTGGTGATTATTATTTCATTAAGATTACAGATCCGGATGCAGGCCTTTGGGTTGTGACTGTAAATGGAAAAGATGGCACAGAGATTACATTTGACTTTGTTTTCAACGCAGATAACTCTGTTGGCATAGAGACTGTTTCTGGAGATAATTCCTTCTCATTGAATGAAGATGTAGAGTTTTCTGCCGGTTTCAATTCTGAAGGAAAGAAACTGATTGGAAAGAAATACTATGAGTATTATACCGGTACATTGGTAGTTGATTTTGCAAATAGCGAGAATGAAAATCGCCAGTACTACCCTATGGAAGCTGATGGTGAAAATGGCTTCAAGGCGTCTCTGACATACGATAAGGAAGGCACTTATGAGGTTTATGCAGTACTTACATGCGGTGAGTTTGAGAGCCTGTCTGATCCAATTACTATTTCAATCGGAAATGAACTTCCGGTATTCTCGGCAGGAGAAGAATTGGTAACAGTTAAAATTACAAAATTATTTAACAAAAAAGAAGAAGCCATCGATATTGGACAGTATTTCTCAGATAAAGAAGATCAGAGTCTTTCATTATCAATTCTTGCTTCTTCTTATGATGAAGAGGATATTGAAGGACCTGAGGGTAATGAGATTGTTTTAAAGAAGCTTGTTGATGGTAAGATGACCATTCAGGCTGAGGATGTGAGCGGCGGAACTGTTAAGGGTGTAATTCAGATTGAAGTGAAGAATCTGACATGGATTATTCTTCTCGTTGGTGGAATCTTTCTTCTGGTTATTGTAGGAATTGTTCTCTTTAGTATTATCAAAGCGAAGAAGCGATACTTTGCTGGTTACTTAAATGTATTCTCAGCAAGTCAGGTTGATGATAGTAATTCCAGACCAGCATCTAGTTTTACAGGAAAATATGCATTATCTAATTTCTGTCTTATGAATCATCAGTTTGATAATGGAATGTACTTTAAGGTGCTTCCAGATAAGAGTGTTCCGGGAGATGGAAGTCATAAACTTCAGCTTGTTTCTTCAAAGACATTCTACTATTTATCTCCATCTGGAGAAACAGCAACCAAGTCATTGGAAATGGTTACTGGTATGACATATGATATCCGTTCTACTTCTCAGGAAGATTCTACAGGATATAACGATACGATTAGCATCTCTCTTGAAGAGAGTTATTAAAAAAATAAGGGGAGAAAACATGTTAAATTCATTGTTTATTGGTAATCAGGACGGCGGGATAATCAGTACAATTACGCAGGCTCCACAGTCCTCAGAACCTGTGGTAATCATTGGACTTGGCGGAACAGGTGTTGATGCTATTACACGATTAAAAACTAAGCTTCAGAGACAGATTGAACCAGACAACAAGGATGATGTTAAGGATAAAGGTGAAGAACCTAAGTATGAACACATCAAGTTCTTGGGTATTGATGCGGACAGAAAGTGGCTTGAGAATTCAGGACTTACTCAGGGAGAGACCTTAAATATTCAGAACTATAACTATAATGTTATTTTCTCTGCAGACAAGTTAAATGCCCTTAAGAATCAGAAGGAAATGCAGTGGATGAGCATTGATTACATGTCTAACCATTTGCCTCCAAATCCTGATGGTGCGGGTGCCTTCAGACAGTTCGGCAGATGGCTGACTATTGCGAGTGCAAACAATATTAAAATGAAGTTGACTCAGGTTATTAACCAGGCTTGTTCTGGACGCAATGGTGGACAGTTAAATGTTCACATTGTATCAGGTATTTCTGGTGGAATGGGTGCCGGTTCTTTTGTTGATGTATGCTATATTGCAAGAGAAGTTATTGATGGCTTTGGATTTACTGCTGCTAAGGTATTCGGTTATTTTGTATTGCCTGATGCCATTATTTCTAAAGATGCGATTATTGGGGATCCAATTAGGACCGCAGCAAACCAGAAGAATGGTATTGCATCATTGTTAGAAATTGAGCATTTAATGAATTTAAAGGATTCAGATGAATGGTTTGAGCAGGACTATGGTCTGTTTAAGATTCGTACTCAACATAAATTAGTTGATATGTGCCACTTTGTTTCTGCAACAAACATGAATGGTGTTCCAGTACCAAATGGATATGAATACGCATTGAATGTTATTGGAGATTATATCCTTGCCTTTGCATCAAAAGAAAAGGTAGCGAACAATGCAAAGCCTATTACTATGTCAGGAAATCTGACAAATATCGAAGCTTATGTATTGGCCATAGATCCAGAGCATGGACGGGGTTATTCTCAGAATTATCATATTATTGGTTCTGCGAACGCTGAAATTCCTACAACTCAGATGGCAACTTATTTAGCAACCGAGCTGTTTAAGAAGCTTACTATTCGTAAAAAAATGCCGGATAATATTCAGATTGAGCAGGAGTTTGCGGATTACTTAAAACTGTCTGACAGTCGTTTTAAACAGTTAGAGAATCAGATTGCTCAGGGCGCTGGATGGACTCAGATTACAGAACAGCTGGTTAGTCAGTATTTTAATCAGATTAAGGCACATATGAATGATGATGTACTGCCAGCAGCAATGGTTAATCCTACTGAAGAATCATTAAGAAAGAGAAAGGGTGTCCTGATTCAGAAAAGAGAATCTATGGAAAAGAATGTGGATTCTTATGTTTATCAGGCAGGTGCTAGCTCAATCCCTGGACTGGCTTTGAACAAACTGATTCAGATTGCAGAAGATCCAGCAAAAGGACCGATTTATGCTTATGGCATGATGAATAAAACTGGTGCAGATATTTTCCATTACCTTGATGGAAGATTGAAATACTGCGCGTCTCAGAAGCAGAATGCAAGAGATCAGGAGGCGTCTTTTGTAAATCGTGAACCGGCAGCTAAGAGAAACTTAGGAAACTCAAATTTCTTTAATAAAGGAAATAATATTAAGGAATATGCATCAACATTAAACAGCGTATATTATTGGCAGTCAATGGCAGAACTGTTTGAGGAAATGGAAGTATTGATGGCAGATCTCATTACTGCTTTCCGGGCTATCAATAACAGGTATCTGAAACCATTGTATGAAGTTACTACTGAGTTAATTGAAACCTTTGATGCAAATAGTACCTATTTCCGGATGGGAAAAGGAAATCAGTCGCAGGATGGTTTTACTAAGCAACTCGTAAAATTCTCAAATATTCAGCAGGAATTAGATACTGAGATTATGAAGCTGGATCCTACAATTGAAACTAGTGGTCTTTTAAAAATCCTTACAACATATCCTGAAACCTGGATGGAGCGCGAGGAATTGAAACTTAAAGCTAAGATTTCTGAGTATGTATTACAGAAGTTCCATCCGATTCTTTCTAGAAGTCTCGAAAGCTTCCTGCGTAAGGATTTGAAGATGCAGACCGCGGAAGATAGTAAATTTGCAAATGCTATTCAGACTGCAATTATTGACCCGTTTGTTGATGCTGCGGCTCCGATTTTCTGGACGAATGAACCGTTAGTTGCAGATAGTAATAAAACTGCACATACATCTATTCTGACAGTTCCAAGTGCAGCAAATTGTATATGTTTAGCAGCAAATCAGCATAAGGGTGCAAACAATCAGATTGAAGTTAGAATGTCACTTATTAGCGATAGGATTTATATTTTACGAACAGTAAGCGGTGTTCCAATGCATGGTTACCAGGGACTTATCCAGTATCTTGGTTCATATGAAAATTATTCAGGGCTTGGTCTCCATTCGTATGAGCATAATGTAAACTGGAGAGAAATATTAACATTCCCTTATCCGTATAGTTATGTGCCTAAGTATACAAAAAATGCAGATGAGCTTTTGAATTTATATGCGGATGCTGAGGCAAAAGGCATTATTTATTTTAATTCTGGAAATGCCTATGTTAAACAGTTCGAGGAAATCAGTACTGAATTGTTAAATATTGATGGACTTAAGGCCAATGGAAAGATGGATATGGAAGCTGCCAACAGTAGGATCTCCACACTTGAAGGAATTCTTAATTCACCAGTAGGGGCTATTCCTATTAATTCCAAAGGAAATCAACCTGGAAATTCATTGATTAAAGACAACTTCCTCAGATTCTATGGCATTCAGCAGGATGTTAAGAAGGAAGTTGGAAAGTATGATAGTGCAAACAAAGCTATTGAAGACATCAAAGCTGCTATGGGTGATATCAGTCACTTAGAAGCACTCAGAAAGACATTCTTTGATGCAGTTTTTGTTGGCCTGTTTGAAGATGATGGATTTAATATGTCCTATAAGTACGTACAGTTTGGCATGGAGAAGATTGCAATGTTATGTGACAACAGCATGCCATATTCTGGACTTAGCAAGTATTATCAGGCTTTCACGAGTGTAATGGCAATGGATGGTGCAATTCAGGCTGAAATTACCCAGAATGCTAATAGCAGATTCAATATGATGAGCCGGGAGGAAAAGAAGGCGGCTTTAGATAAGCTTTTAGCTATGTATAATCCACAGGTACTTGCAATGATTTCACAGAATTATGCAGGAAAGTTAGAACAGAAGGAAATTGATGACTTCTACGCATCCTTAATCAAGTACTTACAAGATATTAAAATTATGTTAATGATGTCAGGTGCATTGGTGTAAACGAAACCATTAATTAGTGACGGAACTCCCTTGCCGGCTTTGGCAAGGGAGCTCCTTAGTTATCTGACTTATGATTAACAGACATATGAAAAGGGATAGAAATGAATACATTAATTGAATGTTGTATAACAGAAATTAGAAATAAATCTGAAAAAAACGGGGTAGAAGGATATGATATACAGACTCCGAAGAATCCTTCCATTATTGTTAATTATAATTTAGATAATAAAACAGTAGATAGTTATTATGATTTTTTAGAACAGTTATGGCCAAGCGTCTATACTAATATTCCAAGAGCAGGAAAGAAATCGGATTTTGAAGAAATTGAGAATCAGGTTCGTAGTAATCAGTTGTATTTAATCTTCAACGAAATCCAGATTCACGTCCTAGTTAATATTACCGAATGTGATATTGAGGAATTAAACAATTTTTTAAATGAAAAATTTAATGGACCATTGTACAAAATTATCCTGCATGAGTTTTTGGATTATGAAAGAAAGAATCAAATTGCAGTATCTGAAGATAATCTTTTGAGAGCAATGAAAAATCGTGACAAGATACGATATCAGTTTGTTTATTCAAATAGATTATTTAATGGAGCAATGTGGCTGGGTGAGAATGCTTTAAAGATTGTAAGATTAGCAGCTAATATTACTGCAATTATGAGCATAGATTCTCATTACTTTAATGATAATAATGCCTACACATTCTCTTATAACCTATTAGAAAAGCCTACGAAAAAAATTGTGCAGTTTACCATTCGAAGACTATTAGAAAACGCTTGTAACTGTCCCGAGAATGAAAAACTGGATCAGGAAATTTCGAAAAAATACTGTGGAAGTGTTCAAAAAGAGTCTTCTTATAGAATGGGGCCATTGTTGGTTAAAGAAAGTGACTTCAAGTATTTACCTGATAATAAGAAATTACAGAACGAGAAGGCAAACATCAAGAAGAATGTCGTGTCACTAGAACGAAATTATCCTATTGCAGCGATGTGTTTTGCTGCAATGATACGCCAAAAGGTTGATAACATTCAAATGAAAAAAGTGGATTTTTCAGGTGAATTATCAGGTCCATTACTTACATATTATGCAGTTGAAGGCTTTTTGAAAGGAAATCGCCAAAAGAAAGATTTGCTAGAAAGTCTTGAAAGAGCACTTCTTCACGATAGGCAGATATCAGATGAAGGTGCATATAGTAAGGTTTTAACAGAATATGCAAATCAGGCAGTCGAGGCAGAAATTACCGAGAGACTATTTGCGATTTTCTCATTACAATTTATGGAAAAAATTAACCATGCTTGTGATGTTTATGATTGGCTACGTGAGAGTTTAGTAAGCCCGGAATTGCAGATTAATGCAATTGAAAATGAAGAGAATCTGATTGGATATTATGGAAAACAGGTTGATGACTATTTTGCGAGCCATAGGGATGCGATTGTTGATGAACTGAACTCATGCACGGATAAAGAAGATCTGATTGAAAATCGATTATATTCTATATTGTTACAGATGTTCGATAGTATACCTATTTATTATAAGTCCTTTGAGGATGAGATTGACGAGCGTGTTGGAAATGATACAGCCAAAAACATGTTTGGAAAACTCAGTGAAGAAGATAGTGTAATAAGAAATATCTGTATTGATTGGACGAACCTTCAGTTTGCACTTAATAGGGTGAAGACGAGTGATGTATTATTACTTATCAATCCAAAGTCAAAACTGCTTAAGTTGAAGATTGCTGATAATTACGAATCCTTGAAGTTGAGTAGACAAGATTGTGTGGAAAGAATTGATTTCCATACTTTATCTCTGAAAACGGAGGTGAACTAATGGAAATTGGATATATGAATCAACAGAATCAGATAATGATTCAAGAGGCAAAAATTGTAAACCAAAATTATTCAATAAATTGGTTGGCATCGATATACCATCAGGACATATTGGTGTGTGTTAAATCTTCTTGGGTGACATATGAAGATTTGAAAAGAATATTACAGAGTCATTGTAATGAAATGAAATATCAGGATAAAGAAGTTTATTGGCAAAAGGTGACAAAGCAGACATCTGTACAACTTCTGACGTCCACAATTAGACCTCCTGTAGATGTTATTTTGTTACCTGTCGCAAAGAACAAAATTTTGATTCCAATGGATGAAAAAGAATTCGATAACCTTCAAAAAACAATAAAAGGAGTAATTAAATGCATTAAAAAAAGAGAAGTAGCGCTATTTGCATTTAGCGCTACTGAGCGTCTTGTGTTTTTGAATGATTCTTTGCCGGTTAAGAGGGAAGAGATTGTGGCAGAATATATGGTTGATAATATTAAATATCCTGTAACAGCAGGTATGTTTGGTCAGACAATCAGTGTTCAAATTCCCAAGAATTCTACATGCCAGCCTTGTATTACGAAGAATATGAACAATAAATATAACTTGATAATAAGTGAGGAGTAGTTATGAAAGAATCATGGAATAGTATTAAGTGTCCATATTGCTTTGCCGAATTTGCACATGATGAAGTACATTTCCGGATTGCAGAAGAGGCATGCGAAGACGCTAAAAACAAGGCAGCTAAGAAAGATAATCCTGCTGATCAGGAGAAGTTCTCAAAATTTGAAAAAAGGAAAGAAGTGGATCCAAAGTACGACAAGGTTTGGGGAAGTTTACGAGGTGGAACACCAACGCCTAATGTTGAGGATTTATTCTTTGTGCCATGGGTAGATTCATCTAATAAATCTGACATGATTGTTGGAGATTATATTCCTGACAAAGATGGATTTATTGAAAAAATAGAAGATAAATGTGGTCATTTTGAGAGCAAGACGAGAATTTGTCCGCATTGCCATAATAAGTTGCCACTTCATTATGGTAAAAATCCTCAGAAATTTATAGCAATCCTAGGGGTATCGGCATCTGGTAAGACGGTATTTCTTAAACAGCTTCTGGCAAAACTTAAGGATTCTTTACAGGACGGTATTTTGAGTCATGTTAATGGATCATTTGTAGAATTAACCCTTCCGGATGATGATAATTCATATTTGACATTAAATCAGCCTTTACCAGATTCAACAAAAACACTTAACTTCAAGGTTCCATATTTTGTGACCATGACTTTTAAGAAAGATAACATCTTAACTACATACGATTTTGTAATCTATGATGTAGCTGGAGAAATTCTTGTTGATCTTGCAAAGAATGATCCAAATAAGTTTGAATTCTTTGCTGGCTATATTAAAAGCTCGGATGCCATTATCACACTTATTGATCCAATGCAGTTAGTAAACAATCCTAAACCACAGTATCCGGCAAGTGAAATGATTTCCACTCTTTATAGTGTTTTTGGAGGACAGGTTCAGGTGCCTACCGCCATTACAGTATCAAAATCTGACTTGCTTCTTTCAAGCAGATTAATTAAGGAAAGTCTTAATCCGGATGGAGTATTCTTCAACGCGAATTCTCTTATTACAAAGAATATTCCGTGGGATCCTGCAAAGAAGTATTTTTATGCTGACGAATATGCGAATCTGAGTGGACAGCTCAGAAGATTTTATACATCAAAGGCCAATCCTTTCTACGAAAGTGTAAAACAGCAGATTGCGAATCCTTCATTTTTTGCAGTATCTGCGCTGTTCGATGGTGTAGATCAGAAACTCACGTTTGAGTTGGCATCAAGAGACGAGTGGAAGGCTAGCCAAATTGATGCATACATGAAAAAATTTGCTATTTTGAGCAAGAAGTTGAAAGACATTCAGCTTGACCTAGAGGATCAGGAAGCTAATCCAGAAGATAATATTATCGATACAAATAATATAATTGTAAGCAGATCCTTTATCTTTGACCAAAGTGATGAAGTTGCGAGACGATTAGACGAAATTCTGGGCAACGTTTCTACTTTAAATACGAGAGCAGATGTTAGGGATGCTGTTTATGATCAGTTTGGAGAGGATGAGGTTATTGAACTGGTTGCGGCTGACCGAAGGGGGGATGAGACTCTGACCATGAGAGAATTGATTAAATACATTAGTTGCTTAAACGAGGTCATGGATGATTGTTCCTTCGATATTTATATGCAGGGTTATCCAAGAAGTAATGGTGATTTGAAGTCTTTACGTATTGAAGAACCATTCTTCTGGCTGCTGAGTGAAATGAGTATTATTGGTCGAGGAAATGTGTATACTCCAAATGTACAAGAAGGAAATGGTGGAAACGGAACGAAGCCAAACGGAGGCGGTTTTATGGGACGACTGTTTGGAGGTAAGAAAAAATGATCGAACAGGTATTATATAGACGAACAGTAGAACAAGGTTATAACGAATATTGTTCTCGCGGTCTGTCTAAAGAAGAAGCCCATCGCGTGAATGTTGTTATGGATACGGTAGCTTCAGATATTAGTGATCTGGGTTCTGGAGCAGATTCACCGTTCATGATTTATCCATTTGAGACGATGCATAGATTTTGTCTTGCTACGTTTCAGAGAGAGTTTTCTAAAGGAAGAAGTAATTCTGTTAACCATGGTTTACTAATTGAGGAAGATGAGTACCGGGATCTTGTTAAAAAGCCAGAGCAGCTCTGGGGATTTACGAATAAAAGTTTTCTGTCAAGAAAAGTAAATCACAGAGAAGAGATGTTTGCCTTAAAAGCACTGGATGTTTCTAATAATCCTGAGTTAAGTAAAGATTATATTTTTTCAGAATATAATCTAAATAATGATGGATTTTTACAGTTTTTAAATGCTATTTATACATCTCTTTCAAAGAACAAAAATTATTTATTCGGTCTTCGAATTGATAATTCAAAGGATGCAAACAAAACCATGCTTCACTTGGGTTATTTAATTATGAGTATGTTACCGTATGAATTGCGAGATAAAGTCTCTTTCTGTAGCAGAAGTGCACCGGATAGTGTTGGGGTAGCAGTTCAGATTCTTCAAGAAAAAGATCCTGAAAAGGATATTACATATGATGTAGCAACTGGAGTATGTTCCGTCAATAATGCATCTGTTGAAGTGATGGATTTTTATTTAAATGATCTGTTATCGATGTCAGATGTTGCTCTGAGAGATTATTTCGGTATTTTAGCTACGTTTAAAAATGACCTTAATTTGTATGAGGGTAGTGAAGCTGAATATGTTGTTTCAAAACTGTTGAAATTGTCACAGAAGCCATCTATGTTTGCGGCTGAGACTGCAGAAAACCAGTTTACATTTATTAACGATGTATTTTCGCTTCCGACATCTAATACTGATGTGATTAACTCAATAGTAGTACGCTTACTTCCTTTTGTTGATGTTAATCATTACATGGAAGCATTCAATATTAATTTTGGATTATATAGAAAGATAAATCCTGAAAAGGAATTTGACCGTCAGATTATGGCGCAAATCGAGGAGAATCTGGTTCAAAATTATACGAATGCAACTACTGAAGAGAAAAAAGAATTATTCGTTTTAGTATTCAAGTCTGAAGAAAAACATGTGAGAGTAGGCATGATTCTTGAGAAGTTTGTCGAAACAAACAAAATTGAGATGGATAGTGTACTGATCAATGAATACATAAAATTATACGAAGAGTTCTTTGAAAGTGAATGGAAATCTGCATTGTATTGGAAGATAGTGAATGTCTTTAAACAGTGCGATATTCCTGAAAAAGAGAAAATCTGGAATCGTATGTGCAATAGCACAAATCCAGACGCTAAAAATAATTTTATCTACAATATTTTACATGAAGAAGATGAGCCGTTTTATAAAGTCATTTTTGACGCATTGGTTAATCTTTTCATCAAATCATGTAGTCAACAAATAAAGGAACGATGCCTTGTTTGTATTAGTGACGTCATTCATAAAGAGGATGATAATTATCGAGTACAGATTATACAAAATTATAATGACGTAGAGTCAATGGAAAACACAATATGGCTTGAAACATATAATGCGATCTCAGATTATCAGACTGTGGCTACTAATGTTGAATTCTTAAAATGTCTTAGAGATAAGTATTACAATTCTTCTAATCCAGAGATTTGTGATCTGTACCTGGAGTATATCGGCAATGTTCCAGTATCTGAGTTAGAGAGCATTATTCGTCAATATGGCAAACAGACAAAAACTAATGAAAGAGAAGACTTCTTGCTTAATAAAGTGATCTATTTCTTAACAAAAGACAAGAAGAAAGTTTCTATTTCTGTATTAAAAATACTTGCAGCTGTTGTTAAAGAAGATGGGGTTAATGAACTGGCATCTTATATTAGCAATCTTTATTTATCTACATCTTCAGATAGCAGTATGGAAGTATATGATTTCCTGGATACAGAACAACCGCGTTTATACAACAATCCTTATTTACATAAGGAGTATTTATCTTCATATGATAGTTATTTGGCATCAAAACTTGATAAAAGGATTTTGAAAGATGATAGCGAGCTTGTGGTATTACTCAAGAATTTAGAGCTGCTCCCTTATCATGAAGAATGTTTTGCCAAGATTAATGCGATTTATCAGAAGTGGATTGATCAAGAACTATCCCTGTCTAAAGATGATTACGAACGTTACTTAAAGTGTAAGAGCATTTATAATAAACTTTTTGTTCTTGCGCAGACGCAATTTGGAAGTTTGTATTATAAAAAATTAATAACCAGGGTACAGAACAGTTTTTGGAAAGAATCAAGTATTGCTTCATTTGATTACGAACACTGCGGTATGTATAAATCAGATAGTATAGTGTTCAATCAACAGTTCAAAGATCATGAGAATCATGTGTTGGCAGAAAATCTTAGTAGCCTTATTGAGGATTCATATATTGATTGGGATAAAGTATATGAGATTCTGCTTTCTAAAAAGTATATTTCTCAAGATACTGTTCGAAACCAGATTATTAAGGATTTTAACAAGAAGTATAACGAATATGGCATGAGCAAATCAGATCCGGATTATATTGCTTTTGCTTGTATCAATAAAGGCAATTTCAAAATGGATTATGACAAGCTTTTTGAGTTGCTGCAAAAATATCACCACCGAATTGATGAAAGAACAATACGCAGACTGAAAATATTTGAATACATTAGAGTGAGTGATCAATTGAGAAAACTTGTATTACGGTATAAGATTTTCAGAGCGATAACCGGTCTTTGGGTGAAGTAATCAGAAGTCTGTTTTTGGAACAGATTGTGGTGTTAGTTTTATTGATTGCAAATAATGTTTTAAGAATTTTTTCCGTTAAGATGACGATAATTTAAAAACAAGAGACTTACTCTTGCACGGCAATTATGCGCTTTATATTTTGTTGATTGTCGTGGCTGCTTTTGTCAGTGTCGTATTAATGAAGCGGGTGAATATGAGATGAAGTACGATATACGACACAATGGTATTTGGAATGTTAATCGTAAATATGGTATTATCTGCAGCTGCAATAGTATTGAGTGTAAGATTTTTCTAGTGTACTAATTTGCTTGCCATCTATTATAGTTCTTATGGTTATTGTAATTGTTCTAAACCTAAAGGTGGGGATACAATTGAAAGACCACAAGGCGAATCTGTTAGACTGATGCTTACTGAGGGTTCAGTTAAATTGCAGCTGAGCAATGAAGGCGGATAATTAGTCTTAAAAAAATAATTACAACACATATCGGAAGGACACATGCGTATGTTTGATAAGAAAAAGTATTATACGAGTTCTTTGAGTCTGAAAAATAGATATTGTGTAAAAGAAGAGTTACATTGTCAGTCTGCATATGAAAGACGTATGCAGACTGTGGATGAATATAATAAAGAATATGTGATTCTTTTTGAGAGAATAGGAAACTATTTGCCAAACGCAAAGAACTTTATGTTCGAACTACCGATTCACGAATCTGTTGTCTATCCGGTAGATTTGATTCAAAAATCTAATACCTATGTATGCGAGAGCGAAGTTGGATTTGTTTATCCTATATCTTTTTTGAAGTACGTCTCCTGGGATGTGTTTTTGGAAAACTGTAGTAAAGAAGACAAGGTTGCTCTTCTATATCGTTTGTGTAGTGTAATAGAAGATCTTCATAAAAAAACAATCTTTCTCTGTGGGTTCGATAAAAAACAGATATTGGTTGATTCCGGTGAAATCAAGCTTCGATATAATGGATTTAAAAACCATAATCGAAATAGCATTTATAGGGTGCCAGATTGCGTCGCAGGTAATTATTCGGAAATTCCATGGGTACTTGATGTATTTTCGTTAGTAGTCATTATTTTTGAATGCATGTATGACTGGAATCCCTTCCGTGGGATGATGACTTCATTTTCAGATGATGAAGAGTATCTATTCGAGATATTTTATAATAATTTCAGAAAAAAAATTTTTATTTTTGAACGAGAAAAAAAACTTAATCAAATCGGGTTTTTAATTGAACAGAGAAAAATTATTGAAAAATGGTCAGAAACTGATCAAAAGGTATGTGATTTCTTTCATCACATTCTAACAATGGACATTCCTGAACGATATTCACACAAAGTTGTTTTTGAGAAAATCCATAAGTTAATTGACTATTATTATAAATCAGAAATATTTCAATAGCGGAGGTATTGGATGGAAGAATATTTGATGCAACTCTATGAAAAGGATGGAGTTGCCATATTTCATACAGATTATCAACTTTTGGTGAAATTATTGAATAAATATCCAAAAGACCCATTAAGAGCTGATGCATACTGTATTCATGCAATGCTAGGTGGGAATGCACTGTATAAATCAATAAATGAAGCGCATAGAAATGGAAATCATGAAGTAAGCCACGCAGAATACAATGTTCTTGTTGCACAGATGTATAGTGGTGATAGGTTCTGGAAAAATGAAAGTGTTGAACCAACACATATAGAACATTTACTAAGAATGCTTTATGAAGTTGCAGGGATAGAAATTTCTGGAATACCGACAACGATTTTGGATAAAGAGCCAGAAATAGATGATAAAGAAGCACTATTAAGTGAACTAAGTAGTGCCGAAACATTATATGAGTTTAAAAACTACCGTGTAGCATTGGAAAAAAGTAAAACTCTATTTGAAAACGGAATTAGTTCAGCTGCGGTATTATTGAGCAAGGCATACTTCTATGGTCATGGAACGCATAAAGATTATAACAAGGCATTGTTCTACTTAACATATCCACATAAAAAGACAAGACTTCAAGATAAAGAAGAGAGAACAATGTTAGATAGTTTACTTGAGCTGAGAGATAAGTCGATGTATTCTGCTATTATTTGTTTAGTGGGATCAGCACTTGCATTCTTCTTTATGCTGCTTTCTGGATTTTTTGGTAAGCATCTTGGTTTTGCTCTTTTCAATACAGCGTTATTAGTTGCTGGAGGTTCTCTTTTTGTGATGATATACAAAAAGAAACTAATCTTTGATTTTAGCTACTGGTTCCTCGTTTTAGGGTTCATGTTTTTGATTGTATTGATATTGTAAGGGGGCGAAACGTACGATGTCAGAGGGAAATAAAAAAATAGAAATCAAGAATTCATTAATTAGTATACCGGCTATTCTTTTGTTGGCAGTGTACTTCATCGCGGATTTTTTGAACAATAAACAGTTAGTCATTGCCGGAATTTATGTAGTCATTGTGGGAATAAGTATCTTCTTGTGTGCTAAAAAAACAACTTTTTATAAGACGATTTACAGTTTTATTATATTGTTGTTCCTTGGAGAAATACTAAAAAACTGTGTTCTGCACTTGAAAAATCTTCGATGGATTTATGTAACACTTGCGAGAACATTTAAATTTCCAACAGGAGAATATGGCAAGTTGTTATTGTCGACTCCATATATATACTTTTATTTGATAGGACTGCTCTTGTTAATGATTTGTAAATTTGCACCAAATCTAAGTCAGTCAAATGCCTTGAAAAACGTCTTTAGTACATTAGGAAACTATTCGTTATGGGCGATAGTGTCTTATATGTGTGCGTTGTGTTTTGTCGAATATGAACTTATTGAGAGTGTTATTTTTATGGTCTTTATGATAGGAGCATTTTGGACTGCCTATACAAAAGAGACCTTTACAGCAACTGATATAGTAAAAACAATTTTATTGGTTATAGAGATTGCAGTTTTCCTTTTGCTTTTTCCAAATCAATATGAGGCTTTCATTGGAAGTATTCAAAGTGCAGAGGGCATAACCTGGATCTATTCTGTTGGCCTTTTGGTTATCTGCTTACTCTGTATTTTGTCAGACAAGGTGATACAGGATATCATTATCGGATTTGTTATTTTAGGAACTAATATTATGTTTCTTTATGAAATGTTTAATAAAGTATGGATTTCGCCAAGAATTATGTTGTTGTTTCATATCGGTGCAATTTCTTTCTTCTACGTTGTGAAGAATTTATTTGCATTTGATAGTAACTATCAAAAAAAACGAAATATAAAGGCATTACTGATTGCTGGTTATATGTTGTCCTTTCTGTTGACGATATTCATAGCAAATCACTTTACTAAATGTACAACGATGCTTTGTATAGGATTGTTGTTTGCATTGATTTATTATGGGAATTTTGTCCAACTTAAAGGAACAATATACGGAACAGTGATGTATGGAGCAATTCCATGGATTTTATTGGAAACCACGATGACTTCTCTCGGAAAAATGAATTCGTCTTTGTTTGCAGTAATTCTATTTACGATTATGTTTTGGTGTGCATGCAGTGTTGCACTTTCTTGGAAGGATACTGCTAACATTAAAGCAATAGCTTTTGAGAAAACAAAATCAGAAACAATAATAAATGTTTTATCAAGGATCGCGTATTTCCTAACGGTATTGGTATTATTTGTGTAACTATTTGGGTATTCTCTGTGAAGAGAGGACTTTTATGGTCTGAAAAATTTGGATGAATTGCGGAGGTATAGGTATGGCAAAAATTGTAACCAAAAAGATAACATGTGCATGCTGTGGAAATAAGGTCAGTATTGACAGAATGCTCTCATTTTCCTACGACGATATTGGATTGAGCGGAAATAAACATACATCAATGCAGTATGTGTTGGAAGAGTGTCCGGAGTGTCACTATACATCATTTGATATTGAGGATAGTACTGTAAAAGTTACAAGAGGTATGTTAAATGCTTTTCGTTTGAAACCGGGAGCTGAAAAAATAGTAGATTCGACTTTCACATCTCTTTTAAAGGCTGCGGATATATATGAAAGAAATAAAGATTATCGACATTGTGAAGCCTCTTTGAGATTGGCCAGCTTTTATGCTGAAGAACGACAGGAAATAGAATTATCAAGAGATCTTCTGAGGCAATCCAATGAAGCCTTGCAGACATATTTTGAAAGCAAGGATGAACTGGATAAAGCAGATATTATTTTGGCAATTAAACTTATTGATGGAAACAGACGACTTGGTATGGCAGCAACCGCTAAAAGTATGTGTAGCGAAATTCTTTCTCTTATTGAAGATGTGAGCGGAACCGAAATATCAGAAATTCGACTTTTAATTGATTATGAAAAGAAACTTATTGAAAATCGCGATATTGCAGAACATTTAATGAGTGAGGTTTTGTGATATGGGTCTATTTACAAGAAGTAATAAAAATAATAATCTCACGCAATCAGAGAAAAAAAGTCTTTTTGGTGGAAAAAGATTCAAAGATGAAACACCGGAAGATTATAGCCAATATTCCAAAAGTCAGCTGTTTGCTCAATTTAAAAGCAATAATTGGAATATAAAAAGCCCTGATGAAAAAATAGCTGTCCTTCAAGAAGTTGAAAATAGAGAAGCCGCAGCGCACAATCGACCAGCGGCCAAGGTGGTACAGGCATATGGCAGTAGTTATGGCGGTTATAGCAGTAGGACCCATAGGATTGAAATTAGGTTGACAGAGAATCAGTTTGAGGATCTCGATACATTGTTTCACGAGTCTGAACATGCAAATCAAAGTAGATCACCTATTAATAGTGTTTCTTTCTCCGAGAATGATAAAAAATTGATGAGTATTGAGGATATGACATCCTCTGATGGAATAAGTAGTCACTATAGTAAATACGAGGCATCATTATATAAGGTAATGACTTCGGAATTAGATGCCAATAATGCTGCACTAGAAAAAATGAGTTCTTTGAAAAATGAATATAGGGATGAGGGAAAGTACCAAGAGTATTTAATGGGTCGACAAGAATATTATGACGGCGTTGCAGATGCAATTGATATAAAATCGCCAGAGAAAAAAGCAGCGCTACTTAACACTCTTGAATGTGCTTATATACGAAATGAATTATCTGAAAGCGAGTATAGTGAATTAAAGGAACTGATTGCCAGTACAGAATCCTATGATTTGTGTGAAAAAAGAACCATAGAAATTAATGAGACGCTAAGTCAAATGGATATGCAGGATAAAGCTAGTATTGATACCCTTTCGTTGGATAAAACTGCTGCAGACAACATTTCCCGAGAGGCAATGAATACGTCTAGGCAACAATTGGCTGTATATATGGCGGAGCATAATTATGGTAGAGAAGATTTCGCAGAATATTCTCAAGATCCGGAATGGAGATTGCTGCATAGAGAAGCATATCCAGATTATGAAATGCCGCCACTTACTCAGGAAAATGCGCAGAGACAATTAACACAATACATGAATGAGCATAATTATGGTGAAGAAGATTATGCTGTATATTCACAGGATCCAGTTTGGAGAGAACTTCATGCAGCAGCATATCCTGACCATGAATTACCTCCGTTAATTGGGGCCAATGATGCATCTGACAATGTAAAGGCAAAAACGGATAGAGCAGAGACCGAGGACGAGGAATCAGAGACTGAGGAGGAAGAGACCGAGGAATCGGAGACTGAAAAGGAAGAAACCGAGGACGAGGAATCGGAGACTGAGGAGGAAGAAACCGAGGACGAGGAATCGGAGACTGAAGAGGAAGAAACCGAGGACG
>OBLO01000297.1_pt1 | contig 52468 bp, 57 predicted proteins | sample 1519401 | NCBI WGS metagenome assembly OBLO01 (sample SAMEA2602897, study PRJEB22501) | metagenome | reverse complement strand
GCTCAATCAGGCAGGCAGCGCCACGGCGTTTTGCCTGAATACCTTCGCCCGTAATGGTGATGTTGTAAGGATAAATATTCGGAAGATCTCCCAGCGACAAATCCGGGTAGCAGCTGCAGTCAAGGCCGGCGTTTTTGCCCGGCAGCCATTCCAGGCTGCCATGCGTACCGATATGCGCAACAGCGTCTGCCTGCCACACATCGCGTACCCAACGATAGAAGGCCAGATATTGATGCGTCGGCGCAACGTAAGGATCGTGGTAAATCTTTTCCGGGTCCTCACCAAAGCCACGCGGCGGCTGCACGGTTACGAAAACATTGCCGTTCATCGTTCCCGGCACCAGGATATCGCCGTCATATTCCATGACAGCGCCAGGCGCTTCGCCCCAATCCTTCACCAGCTGCTCCTGCACCTTTTTATCCATCAAGGCAAAGAACTCTTTATATTCTGCTCCCGTCAGCTTGTTGGCAGCATCAACCTGCTTTTCCGTCAGCATGCTGCGGTCATTGGTGGCATTGGCTGTCAGCTGTTTGATAAATTCCTTCGTATCCTCAGGAATCCAATCTACCTTATAGCCACGCTCGCGCATTGCAGCCAGCACGCGACGGATGCTTTCGATTGTATCTAAGCCGACAGCACTGCCGATATTGGAATTACGCGGCGGATAGTTATGGAAAATAATAGCGATTTTCTTCTCGCTGTTAGCCTTGTGGCGCAGCATCGCCCACTTCTTCGCCTTGGAGGCCATGCGCTTTACACGCTCCATATTAGGCAGATAGCGGACATCGCCGTTTTCCAGAATTTTTTTGTGTGCTATAGGCACGCCGTGAATAATACCATCAAATTCCGGCAGAGAAACGCTGATGGAAACCTCCATGGCGTTCATGCCTTCAAAGCTGTCCTTCCATTCTTCAAAGGGTGCAATCGTAGTATAGGCAGCCAAAACAGGTACGTTAAGCTTTTTCAGATAATCAAGATTAATCGAACCGCCGGTAGTCATGGAAAACTTCATGACATTCAGCAGCACGTCAATTGCCGGCACACCGTCTGCCGTACAGAAGAAGCTGTTGAAAACCTGCGTCAGACTGGGCATGCCCATTTCCTCAAGCGGCATGCCGTTGCTGAAAACGCAGACAGCGTTGACGCCCTGTGCTTCCAGCTCCTCTATCATCGCAGTCTGGTAGGTCAAATCGCCCCACACCCATTCGTCGCGATAAAAAAGAATGCCCGCTGTCGGTCGTCCGCTGACGCAAAAATCACGCTGGTATTCCGCTAAATCGGTATATACCTTTTTCGCCCGCGGGTGATAAATACCGCACCAGTGAATAGGATTCGGCTCATCGACTGTAATAGTCTCACCTTGCAGCAGCTGCTGCAGATATTGCCACAAATTGTAATAGTTGATTTCGCCGCCGAACATGCAATATTTTTTGATAACAGCAAGCTGCTCAGGTGTCAGTCCCTGCGCCAGCTCACCCTCCTTGCTGCCGGAAGCATCAATATAAAAGGGCAGGCGCAGCTGCTTCAGCAGGCTGACGCAGCGCTGCAGGAACGGTGTATCCAGACCTGTACCCATCCATTTCATAAGGACCAGCTTAGAGCCGACAAGCTCCTTCTGCCATTTATCCTCCCAAACCGTCGCATCTGTAATCCAACGGCAGGCGCAGGCATTATCCAGCTTGCCCTCCTGCTGCAGCTTTTCCATAGTCTGCTGCATCATACCCATGCGGCGAATAACATTCGTCAAGAAAATAACCTTCATAATTTCCACCTCATCTTAAAAGAACTGCTTCTGCATTCTGCGCAGCAGATACAGGAAATACGGCGTACCTAAGAACGCTGTCATAATACCTACACGCACCTCTGCCGGTGGCATAATAATGCGTCCCAGCGAATCGCAGAATACCAAAAAGGCTGCGCCGCCAAGTGCGCTGGCAGGCAAGAGTACACGATGGTCAGGACCAATCAGCATACGCATCATATGCGGAATAACCAGGCCGACAAACCCGATATTACCGCTGACGCAAACGGAGGTAGCAGTAGTCATGGCCGCTACAAAAAGCAGACCCATGCGGAAAGCAGTAACAGGCATACCAACAGCTTTAGCTTCCGTTTCGCCCAGCACCAGAATGTTCAGGTGACGCGCCAGCATGCACATAATTACAATGCCGCACAGCACAGGTCCGACTGCCAGATATACGTGCTCCCAGCGACGGTAATCAAGACCGCCGACCATCCAGAAAAGATATTGCTGCAGCTTCTGCTCGTTCATAAATGTAAGCAGGCCGGAGGTAATAGCACCCAAAAGCATACCCACGGCTACACCTGCCAAAAGCAGCGTCATAACAGGAATTTTGCCGTTGCGCATCGCCAAAAATACTGTTAAGCACACAGCACAGATACTGCCGCAAAAGGCAAAGGCCGGCATAGCAAACATGCTGCCGGAGGCTGCACCCAAAGCAATAGACAGCACGGCACCGGTAGCAGCACCGGAGGAGATACCGATAAGACCTGGGTCAGCCAGCGGGTTACTGAAAATGCCCTGCATTACAGCGCCAGAAATACCCAGCGCCGCACCTACAAGCACACCTACCAGCATACGCGGCAGACGGATATACCAGATAACGGCAAGCTGCTCTCTGGTGTAATCAGCCTCCGTAAAGCCTGGCATGTTCAGCTGAGAGCCGATAACTGCCAGCGCCTTGCCCACAGGCACATCTATCTGGCCGAAGGTCAGAGATACACAGGCAATAACAATTAAGAGAACTGCTAATAGAATAATAGCCAAAGGACTCCGTTCACGTTTAATAATCATCTACAAACACACTTCCTCAAAAAATTTCCGGATATACAGCATGCGCGATGTTTTCAATAGCATCGACAATATGCTGGCTGGCAACATAGCGGTATTTGTCCGAAACAAACTTAATCTGCTTGTTGCGTACAGCCTTAACATCGCGATAAGCGGGGTCATTCATTACGGCATAAGCATAACCCTGCACATCCTGTTTATTGTTATAATTCCAGGTCGGCAGCATAAAAATATCCGGATTTATGCGTACCACCTGTTCCTTGCTGATAGCAGGCATACCATGCTCACTCTTGTTTTCGTCGGCAACAATAGCCGCGCCGTTGATAACATGCGCCATCGTCAGCATGCTGTCGAGCAAATCTCCTCTACGCCCCATGGCAGAGGTAAAATTAAAGGCTACAGCAACGCGCCTTTCGCTTGACGGAATCTGACGCAAGCGTTTTTGCAGCTGCTGCAGGTGCGTGTCCATCTTCTGCACCATCAGCTCCCCCTGCTGCTTTTCGCCCACCGCTGCAGCGATACCGCGGATTTTATCGCACATCTCCTGATAATTATGCGGACTGCGCGCAATATATACAGGCACGCCCAAGCCCTCCAGACTGCGGACCAAATCACTTGAGGTAGCAGTCGAAGCAACGACAAGGTCAGGCTGCAATGCGTAAACCGCTTCCGTATTTTCCGGCACCTTGCGTCCCACAGTATAGGCCTGCTCCTTGGTAATAAAGCTTATCTCGCTGTCGCCTGCCCAACGGCTGTAGGCCATAATGCGTTTGATGTCAACCAAATCGGTAAGAATTTCATCCGTACCGTAGGTGAGCGAAACTATCCGCTGCGGCTTATGCTCAAAGTGCAGCGTCCGTCCGGCATCGTCCGTAACGCTGTAGGCCACATCCGCCGCCAGCGAAGCAGGAACATCTGCAGCCTGCTGCTTACTGCATCCTGCAGTAAAAACCAAAAGCAACAGGCTTATAATCATCAATAGCTTTTTCATAGACCACCTACTCTACTTTATTCTTTTTCCTGCGGATAAAGCAATTCCACAGTCGCTCCAGCATATAGGCACTGCCCTGCAGGCCTACCATCGGCTGCTTGGTAATAAACACCTCATCATTCGTAGGATAGCAGATATTGCAGGCCTCAAAGCTGCACTGCTTTCTGCGATAAAGAACCGAGCTTTCGCTGCTACTTGCCAGCAGCAGTACATTGTCACAGGTTTTAAAATATTCGCTGATGGCAGCATCGTCCACGCCAACAGTGTAAATCGCCTCTGCAGTGTCGCAGGCAGGCGCATCTTTGAGCGGTTGCTGGCAGATGACCGTCAAACTGCCGATATCAGTCCATTCGGTGCGTAGCGTCTGTGCGAGGCACAGCGCCTGTGTAGCAGGCGCGCTGACGAGCACGTTGTCAAACCACATGCTGCCCCAAAGCGCAATGGCTTCATTATTACGGCTCAGCAGATAATTATCCTGCGCCTGTGCTTCTGCCGTCACCTTGTCCAACGCAGGAGCAGGCAGCTGTGCATTTATCTGCTGCAGCCAGCGCAGCGTTCCCTGCACCCCGTAAGGCAGGCCGGCAAAAATATACGGTGTGCCGTATTTTTTCTGCAGATATTCAGCCAGCGGCAAACCCAGCTCCGCATTGGTAACAATGTTCAGTGAAGCCTCCGGCAAGCGCTGCAGCTCCTCCAGCGTGCATTCGCAGCCGGGAGTGCACAGCACCTCATAGCCTGCCAGCTGCAGTAAGCGTTTTAATTCCCGCGTATCGGCAGCACCGTGCAGATAAAATTCCGATTGTCCTAAAATATTGACAGCCAAGGGCTTTGCTGTCGCAGTCTGTGGCAACAGCTGCGCAAACAGCTTCTTGGCAGCCTTGGCGTAGCCCTCGGCAAAGCCGCCGACCATACCGCCGCTGTCCAGCGTAACTACCGGAAACGGCAGCTGCAGCTTGCGCGCCATGCCTGCCAAATCATCACCGATTAAGCTCAGCGAGCAGCTGCTTTCCAAAAGCAGTACCGAAGGCTTATGACCATCCTCCAGCATACGCTGCAGCTCCTGCGTTACATATTCCTCGGAGCCATAAATAACAGCGTTATTATCCGGCTGCGAGCCGTAAAAGCGCGTATACATATCGGGACGTGCCTTTTCCAGATGTCGAAGAGCATAAAAATAACACCACAATGGTCCGTTAATCAAAACCTCACTCTTATCAATAGCAGCGAAAAAGGCACCTGCACCTGTCAGCGCACAGGTATCCACACGCTCGCAGATATTACCCCACCCTTGTTTTTCAGACATAGCGCACGCCTCCCTTCAGCCTGCTGCACAGGCTCTGATAAATTCCCTGCATCATCTTGACCTCACCGGCAACGGCAACCTGCGGCAGCATCGGCAGGAAAAACTGACGTGCTTCCTTATTCTGCAGCTCATGCGTTGTCAACACGATATCTGCCTCCGCCACCAGCTTCTCGCCCTCAGCCGTAGTATAAACAGGCACATCGCTTTTTTCCTGCACAACCTTCAGCATCGCTTCGCGCTCATCACCGTCATAGGAATCCAAGAGAATAATGCCGGTAAGATTCAAGCGCAAAAGCCTGATAGTCTGCAGGATATTCCCCGGATGAAAATATCTCAGAATACGGCCGATGCACAGCACTGTTTTCTTGCCTTCCGTTACCGGCAGAAAATGCTGCAGCTGCTCACTTAAGCGTTGCTGCTCCAGCTTTAGTACCTGCTGTGCCAACTGCTCGCGCCCCAGCATACGGCCGATGCTGATAATCCAGTCCTGTGTTTCCTGCCAGCCGACAGGATAAATATCGGCCAGATAATGTGTGCCGTATTTTTCCTGCAGCTGCTCTGCAACCTTACGCAAGCCGATATGCGTCTGCCCGCGGCCGCCAAGCACAACCGCATATTCGGCGGCTGCCACCTTTTCCAGCTCATCCATAGCCATATAGCCGGGGAACTGACCGATGACCTCCACGCCGAACTCCTGCAGAATACGGGTAACCTCTTTCGCATAATGACCCCAAGGACCACCGTTATCACCCAAAAGCAGTACAGTATCCTTTTGCTTTGCGCAAGGCTTGACAAAGCGCTCCAACAGCTTCTGCGTAATTTCAAAATATCCGTCATAATATTCCGCACCCAAAAAGCCGCAGCATTCCACAGTAAGGATAGGAACAGAGTATTCCTCCTCCACCTCGCGTGCCACGGATTCCACATCGTCACCGATAACACCGGCCACGCAGGAATTGGCAATCATCAGGCACTTGGGCTTATATGTTTCAATAGCAAAGCGCAGACATTTTTCCAAACGTGCCGCACCGCCGAAAATTGCGTCCTTTTCCTGCATCTGGCTGCTGAGCAGCGGCACGGAGCCCCATTGCTCGCGTTCATTCTCGGAAAGCGTGCGGTATTGCGAGTTAATATCCATCGTGCGTGCTACATGAGCACAGGCACGCGGGCTGTGAAAAACTACCACAGCTCCGTTCATATAGGCAACGGCACGCCACACGCCAGGCATGCTACAGCTGCAGCTTTTGCGTGCACTGTAAAAGCGTCTTGTTTTAATTGCCATATTCGGCCACCAGCTTTTCAAGTTCCTCAAAGCTCATCGGCGTAGGAATAGCCATGTTTTCGTTATGCCAGATATCATGCGCCAGCTTGCGGTAAACACCGGCCTGAGCACTTTTCGGTGCATATTGCAACACTGTCTGGCGATTGTTTTCCGCCTTATTGACAATAACGTCACGCGGAATGAAAGCAATCAGCTGGGTGTGCAGGCGTTTGGCGAATTCCTGCAGCAGCTGCTGTTCGTTAGGTGTATTACGGCCGTTGCCGATAATGCCGCCCAGACGCACGCCACCGCGCATAGCAAAGCGCTTAACGCCCTTGGCGATGTTGTTGGCAGCATACAGGCTCATCAGCTCGCCGGAAGAAACAATATATATATCGGTTGCATAGCCCTCGCGGATAGGCACGGCGAAACCGCCGCAGACTACGTCACCTAAAACGTCATACATAATCAGGTCCTCGTCCGTCAGCACCTCCAGCGAACGCAGCTTTTCCAAAGCTACGATAATGCCGCGGCCTGCACAGCCTACACCAGGCTCAGGACCGCCAGCTTCCACACATTTAATGCCATTGTAGCCTGTATGAACAATATCCTCTGCCGCAACCTCATCATTATCGCGCACCATATCCAGCACAGTCTGGCTGCAGATGCGTCCCAGCAAAAGTCTGGTAGAATCATTTTTCGGATCGCAGCCGATTTGGCAAACCTTAAGTCCTTCTTCGCTGAATGCAGCCGACAAATTTGAAGTTGTCGTAGATTTACCGATACCGCCCTTACCATAAATCGCAATTTTTTTCATTAGATTTTGACCTCCATCCTATACTCAAAAACTTCTATTCAACTAGCAAGAAAAATATGATATAATTTACTAGATAAAAAGAAGTGATATTACTCATTCTAATATTAAACTATATACTAGTATTATAGTCAAGCTTATGAGGAACAATTATGATTAATAAAGACAAGCGAAAGTACTTTACTGCCGGTGAGCTGGCAGCAATTTTTAATATATCTAAGCAGTCATTGCTCTACTACGACAAGGTTAACCTGCTTTCACCGGACTTTGTCAGTGAAAATGGCTACCGCAATTATTCTATCCAGCAATTTTTGGATTTGGAGATAATCGTCAACCTGCGTGCGCTGGATATCAGCATCGCCAATATCAAAAAATATTTGGTGGACCGCAGCAAGGAGCATTTTCTGCAGCTGCTGCAGGAAAAAACAGCAGAATGTCAGGCAATCATCCACAACAATCAGGAAATCTGCGACACCATCGAGCGCATCAAGGAGGATATGCACGTCAAGGAGCTTAATACATGTCGCCACCTGACGCTCAGCTGGCAAAATGACCGTCTGCTGCGTCTGACGCCGCTTGCGGAAAGTGACGACGGCAAAAGCCGTATTACCAAGTTTGCCCGCCATGGGCAAAGACGCGCGCATCACAAGGGAGCACTGCCTAATCATGCCGGTTGGGTTTTGGATCAGGAAAGCTTTTTTAAAAAGCATGAATTTCAACGTTCAAAGGCATATTTTTCCTGCGTCACCAGCGCCACCAAGCATCGGCAGTCCATCAAAATGACGTTGCCCGCAGGCCTGTATCTGGAAATTATTTTTTCGGGTACCTTTAGCGAGAACGCTGAAAAATTATCCCAGCGCATCGAACGCTTTCTACAGACCAATGATTTGGAGCCTGTCGGCAATATTTATATCCTGCCTCTGGAAAATCATTGGTTCTCCTGCGACTGCGAACAGTACGTCAACAAAATCTTTTTGAAAGTTGAAGATAAGGATACAACTTCTCTGACGTAAAAATTCTCCCATGTTATGCTTAAAACTAAACATTTACGTACAATGTCTAAGATAGCCTTTACTGAGTCCGCTCTATGTGAGCGGACTTTTTGCATGCAAAAAACGCTAAAAACTTCAAAGCCTTTAGCGTTTTTGTTTACGTTTTACGTTCTTCAATTAAGTGCCTCCGCCGCAGCCTCACAGCTGCAGCTGACTCAAAAAGTTTAAGCTGTTCAACGGCTTATCTGTCTGAAAGAAGATAAACTTGAAGAGAATTTTTTCCAGCTCCATGAGCGCACCGCCTCGCACCCTAAAGGGCGCCGGCTGCTCGTAATCGAGCTGCTCCAACCACTGCCACAGCTCGCGTGTTTCCGCACTGCACGGCTCCAGGCCGTCACCGTTATAGCTGCTTCTGCAGCTGCTGCAGATAAGCCCGCCCTGCAACGGACTGAACCACGCATCCTCCTTCGCCGTCACGGCCTCACCGCAATGCACGCAATGCGTAAGCTGCGGCGCAAAGCCCGTAGCCGCCAGCAATTTTATAGCATAGGACAAAACAACCAGACGCGGATTGCGCTGCATCAGCGCCGCCAGGGCAGCGCCCAGCATTTCATAAAGCTCCGGCTGCGGCACTCTGTCCTCCGTCAGTACGGCAGTAAGCTCCGACGCCACCGCCGCATAAGCCATCTGCTGCATATCCATAGACTTTGGCATCTGCAAAAGCTCACAGCTGCGCAGCTTGTCTATCTTCTGCCCCTGCTGCACCTCAATATGCAGATTGGCAAAGGGCTGCAGCAATCTGCCATGTATATTTTTTTCATAGCGGGCACCATAGGCGATAAAGCGCAGCTTGCCATGCTCCTTCGTAAAGCAGACCGCATATTTATCAGCCGTCTGCCAGTTTTTCACATGCAAAACAAGCGCATCATCTGCCAAAAGCTCCCTTTGCGACTCACTCATCCTGTTGTTCTTCCTTCTGCTTTTGCTCCTGCGGCAGCTTCGTAGCCAGCACGCGCACTACACGAAAGCCCTCCGTGCGCAGCACCTTAAAGCTATAGCCGGAAATTTCCACAGCATCGCCAATCTCAGGCTTGCGTCCCAGCAGACCGAAAACATAACCGCCGATGGTATCCTCCTCAGGATCATCAAATACAATCGGCAGCTGCTCTGCCACATCGTCCAGCAGCACCATGCCGTCAAATTCAATCCTGCCATCGGGAAGCTGCAACACGTCCGGCGGCTCCTGAGCTTCATGCTCGTCCTGAATATCACCGACGATTTCCTCTACGAGGTCCTCCATAGTAATCAGGCCTGCAGTACCACCGTACTCATCTGCCACAAGCACCATCTGCACATGACGTTGCTGCATCAGGTGCAAGGCCTTCGGCACCGGCATAGCCTCCGGAATAACGACAATCGGACGCATCAAACGGCGCAGGTCAAATGTAGTCTGCCCCGGCTTAAGCTTCAGCAGGTCGCGCACATGCAGCGTACCCACCACCTGATCCTTATCCTCCATGCAGAGCGGATAGCGTGTATGATGACTGCTGCGTACAACAGCCATATTTTCTGCCAGCGTATCATCCAAAAACAGGCATACCATATCCTGACGCGGCACCATGACCTCACGTGCTACACGGTCGGCAAAGTCAAAAACATTGCCGATCATGCTGCCCTCGACATGGTCAATCTGGCCGTGGCGTTCGCTGGCACTCACCAGCTTGCGCAGCTCGTCCTCACTGCTGGCGCTGCCCTCCTTGTGCCAGGTACCGGTTTTCAGGTAATACCAGGCAAGCGGCAGCCTGTGCCAGAAATCAATCAGTTTCCGAAAAAAGTTGATAAGTCCTCACTCCTTGTAGCCAAGCTGCTTCAAGGCTTTATCCTTGTTACGCCAGTCAGCCTTAACCTTAACCCATAAATCCAAAAAGACCTTGCAGTACAGCAGGTTTTCGATATCAGCACGCGCCTGCTGGCCGATTTTCTTCAGCAGGCTGCCCTTAGCGCCGATAACAATGCCCTTTTGCGATTCACGCTCTACAAAAATTGTTGCTCTGATATAAACGTTTTCTTCGTCGCGCTCCTTGAATTCGTCCACCTCAACTGCTACGGAATGGGGAATTTCATCACGCGTCAGACGCAATACCTTTTCACGAATCATTTCGGCAGCAATTACGCGCTCCGGCTGGTCGGTAATCATATCCTCCGGGAAGTACGCCGGTCCCTCCGGCAGATGCTTGGTGATTTCCTGCACCAGTCCGGGGAATTCGCTGTCATTCAATGCGGAAACAGGTACAATCGCCGCAAATTTATACAGCTTATTATAACCTTCCATAATCTGGAACAGCTTTTGCTTATCTGCCAGCTTGTCAATTTTATTTACTACCAAAATTACCGGTGTTTTTACCTTCTGCAGCAGGTTCAGGATATAATCCTCGCCTGCGCCGCGTTTTTCGGTTGCATCTACTACGAAGAGGACAACGTCAACCTCCTGCAGCGTGCTTTCTGCCGTGCGCACCATGTATTCGCCCAGCTTATGCTGTGGCTTATGGATGCCCGGCGTATCAAGAAACATAATCTGTGCGTTATCAGTATTCATAATGCACATAATCTTATTGCGTGTAGTCTGCGGTCTGTCGGACATGATGGCGATTTTCTCACCAATCAGACTGTTTGTCAAAGTGGATTTGCCCACGTTCGGGCGGCCCACCATAGCCACAAAACCGGCATAATGTTTAGCTTCTTCGTTGTTTACCTTCTTTATCTTAATCAGCTCCTGTTATCATAATTCAAAACCATACGGCAGCAGCTCTTCTACCGTGGTAATTTTAAAGTCACCCTTCATATTTGCCAAAATCACGGTCTGGATACCAAACTCGCGCATTACCTGTCTGCAGGCACCGCAGGGAGAAACGGGGCCGGAGGTATCTGCAACTACACACAGCTCTGTCATCTCACGCTCACCGGCGCAGGCAGCGTGGAAGATTGCGTTACGCTCACCGCAGACACAAAGTCCATAGGAAGCGTTTTCCACATTACAGCCACCGTAGATTTTTCCGTTGGCACAGCGCACAGCCGCACCTACAGCAAAGTTGGAATAAGGAATGTAAGCATTCTTACGGGCAGCAACCGCTGCATCGTACAATTCGCGCCAAGCCGGGGATAATTCATTCAGTTTTACGTCTTTCATGGAAAGCACCTCCTATGTTTTTTACAGGTTAGTTATAAATAATTGTGCATTAAGCATCAATGAATGCCTGTGGGATGGTCAAAATATTCTTCGGAAAGGTTAATTGCACGCAGAGCTTCCTCCTCTTTCGCACGCATTTCAGCCTTATCCTCCTCCGTCATATGGTCATAGCCCAACAGATGGAACATACCATGCACTGCCAGATACGTCATTTCGCGCTCCAGGCCGTGCCCATATTCCTCTGCCTGACGCAGTGCTGTTTCCGCCGAAATGATGATATCACCGAAAAGATGCTCCTCCGGTCCGCCAATCAGCTCCGGCTCATCTTCATCCTCGCAGTCCTCGTCCAGCGCAAAGCTCAAAACGTCAGTAGGCTTATCCATACCGCGATACTCACGGTTCAGCGCATGAATTTCCTCATCGTCGACAATAGTTACATCAACCTCGGACTCCTCCGGCAGCTCATTCAAGCGTGCTACTGCCTGCAAGCCCTCCTGCAGACGCTCCAGCACCTGCTTGGACAGCTCCAGTTTCTGCTGATCATTTTCCAAATTAATTATCATGCTGTTTTTCTCCGTTATATTTTTCTTTTTGTTTTTCAAAGCGTTCATAGGCCTTGATGATAGAGCCTACGATTTCGTGACGCACAACATCCTGCTCGCTGAACTTTATCACGCCGATTCCCGGAACATTTCCCAGAATACGCGCAGCGTCCTTCAGGCCGCTGTTCTTGCTGCCCGGCAAATCTATTTGCGTGATATCGCCGGTAATAACCATCTTACTGCCAAAGCCGAAACGCGTCAGGAACATCTTCATCTGCTCCGGCGTAGTATTCTGCGCCTCATCCAAAATGATGAAGGCGTCATTCAGCGTTCGTCCGCGCATGTATGCCAGCGGTGCAACCTCAATCGTACCCTTGGTAAGATACTTTTGGAAGGTTTCCGTGCCCAGCATATCATACAGGCCGTCATAAAGAGGACGCAGATACGGGTCTACCTTATCCTGCATATCACCCGGCAAAAAGCCCAGCTTTTCACCTGCTTCTACCGCAGGACGCGTCAAGATAATACGCTCTACCTCTTTTTTCTTCAACGCCGCTACTGCCAGTGCCACCGCCAGGTAGGTTTTACCTGTGCCTGCAGGTCCGATGCCCAAGGTTATATAGTTATGGCGGATGGTTTCCACATACTGCCACTGTCCCAGGGTTTTAGCCTTTACCTGACGACCGCGGTTGTTGACGATAATCGTATCAGCGTACATGCGATGCAGGCTTTCCAAATTCCCTGACTTCACCATATACATGCTGTAACGCACATCATGCGTTGTCAGCGGCAGTCCCTGACGGTACAAAAACAGAAGCTCCTGCAGCAGCTGTTCCAGCTGTGCCACCTCTTCAGCGCGTCCGCTCATGGTAATTTGATTGCCGCGCGCTACAATTGTACAGTCAAAAGCACTGCGGATTATACGCAGAAACTCATCGTTACGTCCGCAAATGCCGACCATTTCCTGCTGGTCAACAGTTTCGAGTATACCTTGCATTTTTTCTTCTTCACTAGCCAAGCAATTTCCTCCTACCTGTTTTAAAAGGGGTGTTAACGTTTTTCTATCGTAACCTTCTTAATGATTACAGGCTCCAACGGTTTATCATTGGAATCTGTTGCTGTTTTGCCGATTTTATAAACAACATCCATGCCCTTGCTTACCTTGCCGAAAACAGCATGCTTGCCGTCCAACCATTTAGTTTCACGCAAGGTGATAAAGAACTGGCTGCCGCCGGTATTCGGGCCGCGGTTTGCCATGGAAATTACACCGGGGCCGTCATGCAGCAGCTTACTGCTGAACTCATCCTTAATAGTATAGCCGGGACCACCGGTACCGTTGCCGGCAGGGTCACCGCCTTGAATCATAAAGTTATCGATTACACGGTGAAAAACAAGACCGTTATAAAAGCCCTTTTCGGCCAGCGTAATAAAATTCTTCGACGTTTCCGGTGCATAGTCTGTTGCCAGCTTCACCTCAAAATCACCCATACTAGTGTTAAAAACCGCTGTCGCAGGCTCTGCCTTCGGTGCCTGCTCCTGTTTTTCCTGACCGCAGGCTGTAATTAACAACGCACACACCAGCATCAGGCAGACTATTAACAATTTCTTCATGCTTTTTCCTCCCATAGAAAAGGATATAATTTCTCAAGTATATTATACAACTAACAAGCGCCGCATTTCAAGCGTTTGCCCAGCCAATCACTCAGCAGCGCACCTGCTTCGTCACTGTATTCCGTAAAGCTGTGGTCGCCGCCTGCAAAGATATGCAGCTCAGCCGCCTCGCCGACGGCTGCGGCGTTGCGCTGCGCCTGCTCCGCCAGCACCACCTCATCCGCACTGCAGTGCAGCAAAAGTACAGGCAAAGGCTGCGCTTTTTGCAGCAATGCAGGCAAATCGTATTGGTCAAAGTCCGTCAGAAAATCCGGTGTCAAATCGCATTCGCCGCGTTCATCGTGAAAATGCAGCGTTTCGCCGCTATTCAGACGACGATATTCGTCCTCCGTCATCACATAGCGGAATGTAAAGCGCAGATTATTCGGCGTCGCCCACAGAATCAGGCTGGCAAGAGCACCGTCCTGCGCCGCGGTAATGATGGAAGCAGCACCGCCCAAGCTGCGTCCCAAAAGAAACAGCTTGCAGTCGGGCTGTCTGCGGCGTACCTCCGCCAGTACGGCGCGCAGCTCCTCCACCTGACGCGAAATTATCTGCGTACCTGTAAAGTTAAAGCGAACTACGGCAGCATGCGCAGCAGCCTGCTGCGCCACTCCTGCAGCGCGTCCGCCGCTGTCACGGCTGCCGCGAAAGCCATGTGCCATAACGAGTACAGCATTATTCTCACTGCGGTTCGGTTCTACAACACATTCTATTTCCCCTAACGGGCCTTGAAATGTAAAGGTATCCTTAAGCATCTTCACTCACTCTTTTCGTATTATTTAGCGTTACAAGAAGCATTTCTTAACGCATTTTCTTATCGTACTTTCTAAATCTTCTAAGTTAACGTTAACTGTAAGTTCTACGCACGCTCAGTACTTACGCATTTTTCCCGGCTGACATTCTGTACAGGCACACACCCATGCGTCCTGTTTTTCCCTGCTCCGCGCGGTAGGAGCAGAACATTTCATGGTTATGCTCCGTGCAAACGCCGGCAGTAAGAATATTTCCCGCCTTTAATCCTGCGTCCAGCAGCACCTGGCGGTTATACCCCCACAAATCCAGCAGATACTTGCCGGGCTTTTCTGCTCGTGGCGCAAAGAACTGCTCATATCCTGCTGCCTTGCCGCGCACAAAATCGTCCACCTCGTAGCAGCATTGGCCGATAGACGGACCAATCGCCGCAACGATATCTTCGGGACGGGAGCGGAAGGATTGCTGCATAGCTTCTACAGTTTTGCGCCCAATCTGTGCTACCGTACCACGCCAGCCTGCGTGCGCCACAGCGCACACGCCTTGGCGCTCGTCGGCGAAAAGCAGCGGCACGCAGTCCGCAAAGAACAGCAGCAGCGGTACGTTTACCAGATTCGTAACCAAAGCATCCGTATCCTTAATCGTATCTGCAAGCACTGTCGCACCGGCGCCGACCAAGGCTTCATCTACCACCGCAACATTGCTGCCATGCACCTGCTCGCAGGTAGTAAATTTTAATGCGTCCAAACCTAAAGCCTGCGCAAACAGGCGACGGTTCTGCAGCACCAGTTCCACCTCATCACCCACATGCAAAGCCAGGTTCAAAGTACCCGGTACCATGTCGCTTTCTCCATGCAGACGACAGCTGCAGGCATTACCGAAGCCCGCCTGCGTCAAACGAGGGAACATTCCCCACCAGATATTATTTTTTTGCGTAATGATAAAATCCTGCATCAAACCCGCTCCTTTTATCTCTAATACCAAAAGAGACGGCTAATGCCGTCTCCCTTTGCAAGTGCCTGCGGCACCCTTTTGCTATTTACTTTTGATATGCTGGCACACCTTCCGGTATATCCAGCACTACGGTGATAATCACCGTACTGTCGGTAGCCTTGGCTGCTGTGTCCATAAACACAACCTTGGCACCATTATCCAGATAATAATTAACCTCTTTCACAGCTCCGTTATTGTTATTGGAAAACGTAAAGAGTCTTTCCTTAGCCAGTGCCGAGCCGCTGAAGCCGGCCACCAGCATAAAAGCCGTTAAAGTAAGCAGTAAATACTTTTTCATATTCAGCACCTCTATTTTGCGTCTTTAGATTTCTGCATGATGCGTTCCAGCTCCTGCATAAAGTTACGCACATCGGCGAACTGACGATATACGGAAGCAAAGCGTACATAAGCAATCTGATCCGTCTGCTCCAGATACTTCATAACCAGCTCACCGATCTGGGCGCTGGGAATTTCCGCATCCGCACTCATCCGCAGCTCACGCTCGATGCTGTCGGCAATCTCTTTAATCTTTTCATAAGGAACCGGACGTTTTTCGCAAGCCTTCAAGAGACCTGCCAGCAGCTTTTTACCGTCAAAAAGCTCGCGACGACCATCCTTCTTGCTGACAACAAGCGGAGTTTCCTCATATTTTTCATATGTAGTAAAGCGTTTGCCGCAATTAGGGCACTCACGTCTGCGACGGATAGAACAGCCTTCCTCTACAGCACGGCTGTCGATAACACGGCTGTCTCTGTGGGAGCAAAACGGGCACTTCATATTACTGCCTTCCTTTCAATCAGTGACGCAGCCATGGCGGAATTTCGTTCGGATCGGAGAAATTCTTGATAATACCGCTGTTGTTGCGGTTGATAGATGCCGGACCGCCAACTGTATTTTTGGTAACAGGAGATTTTTTCTCAAAGCCTGTTGCGATAACCGTAACACGGATTTCGTCATTAAGGCTTTCATCAATAACAGCGCCGAAAATAACCACTGCATTGGGATCAGCTGCTTCATTGACAATATTGGCAGCTTCGTTAACGTCAAACAGGGACAGCTCCTTGCCGCCGATAACGTTAATCAGTACGCCGCGGGCACCGTCGATAGATGCTTCCAGCAGCGGACTCTTGATTGCAGCTTCGGCTGCAGCCTTGCCGCCGCCTTCACCCTTAGCGGTACCAACGCCCATCAGAGCGCTGCCTGCATTGGACATAACAGTCTTGACATCGGCGAAGTCAACGTTAATCAGACCGGGAACAGCAATCAGGTTGGAAATACCCTGAACGCCCTGACGCAATACGTCATCGGCCTTTTTGAATGCTTCCAGCATGGAAGTACGTTTTTCGATAATCTGCAGCAAACGGTCGTTAGGAATAGTTACCAGGGTATCAACCTTTTCCTTCAGGTTGACAATGCCTGCCTCAGCCTGCTTCATGCGGCGAGGACCTTCAAAGCCAAAGGGTTTGGTTACAACGCCGACAGTCAGCGCACCGATTTCTTTGGCACATTCCGCAACAACGTGCGCAGCACCGGTACCGGTACCACCGCCCATACCTGCGGTAACAAATACCATATCTGCCCCCTTCAGGGATTCCAGAATCTGGTCACGGGATTCTTCGGCAGCTTTTTCGCCGATTTCAGGGTTTGCGCCTGCACCCAGACCTTTAGTCAGCTTTTCGCCGATTTGGATGCGTTTTTCTGCCTTGGAAAGCATCAGGCACTGCTTATCGCAGTTCACTGCAATAAATTCTACGCCGCTTACGCCGGCGTCGATCATACGGTTTACGGCGTTATTGCCGCCACCGCCTACACCAATTACTTTAATATTGGCCAACGGTTCAAAGGTTGTCTCTACGTCATCAAACATATTCTACGTCCCCCTTAGCTTTGGGTAGCTTATTTATAAAAAAATCATTTTTATATTGTTCAACATGAAAGTGCTATTTTCCTGCTTATTAATGAATTTTTTTCTTCATCTTCCGACAGGACACTTATTTGCCCATATAAAGGCGACGGATAATTCCCAGATTCTGGAAAATACGCATACCGAAAATCAGTACCGCTACCAGATATAAATCGATACCGATCAGATTACCTGCATAGCACAAAAAGGCAGCCAGAATACCATTGATAAAGAATCCGGAAATGAATACCTGAGTATCATAATTGCCTTCAAGTGAAGCACGTACACCGCCCAGCACTGCATCCATACCTGCCATAACAGCTACGGCAAGCAGACGTGCGTATTCGGGTGGCACTCTGAAAGGACAGTAAACACCAAGTATAAGACCAAGCAAAAGGCCGGCAAATGCAAATCCAATCATTTCGCTGCCTCCTTGCTTTCCACTGTCTTAGCGTATTCAAAGCTGCGCGGTGCCTTCAGCGCCGGAATATGCAGCTTTTCAACAGTCTTGATTTTTACCTGAATACCCCAGAACTCAAAGGTTTCTACAACACCGCCACGCAGACGCAGAGCACTGCTCAGAGTTTTAGGAGCGCCTATAGCCTTGATAACATAAGGCGGAGCACTGCGGACATTGTTTACCGAAATAGTAGGTCCTGCACAACGAATCTCACTCATAGCCACAATGCGCTGATCGTTGACAGAAATTGCTTCCGCACCGGCAGCACGCAGCTCGTTGAGCACACGCAGCAAATCTTCATCATGAATGATGTACAAATTAGGATTTTCGCCGGACTTTTTGGCAATATTGCTGTCATCCAGCAATATCTCAATGCCTTCGCCCTCTACGTCAGTCGTGCCTGCCATCAGCTTCATACGATCATCAGCAGGATCCTTGGCAGCACCTGCACGCAAGGTTTCCAGCTCTGTCAGCAGCTGCTTGTTCTCGGCTTCCATAATCTTCAGGCGTTCCGACAAATCCTCTACGCGGTCCATACGCACATTACGCTGAAGCTCTGTAGTTTTATACTGTACCGAAAGCATAAATCCCAACACCATGAATACCACGGCAATCAACAGCTTGCCCTTTAAATCCATAGTAAAAATTTCTTTCATTATCTCACCCTCACTGTGACATCAGCTGCAACAGCATTGCAGCTATAACAAGTTAACAGCAATTTATTTTGGCAAAAGCTTGATATACGGCTTACCGAAGGTTAAATCAATATATTCAGCCTTAATATTTTTATCTTTAATCTCGTTGAACACAGTCATAAACACAGAAGCCTTCTGTGATACCTCCTGCACCCTGCCCAGACGCACCGGAAAGCTGCCGCTCAGCTGCAGCTTAACATCCTGCTTATCATCAACGGCAATTTCACCGATACGCTGCAGTGCTTCCGGCGTCAGCTGCTGCAAAAATTGCAGAATCTGCAGCACACCGACATTGGCAACCTTATCGCCCAGATAAAGATTACCGCATTTTATGCCGGCCAGCACAGGAGCCTTAGCATCCGGAATAGTAGTTGTCACACTAAGAACAACGCCGTTATAATCCACCTTCAGATAGCTGTGATATGAATTGGCAACATAAAGCGCCGGTTGCCGTTCCTCTACACTCACCTGCAAGGTTGCCGGAAAGCGGTAAGCCACCTCTGCATTCTTAAAGCGGACATCATGCAGCAAAGCCTCCCGCAGACGGCCGGAGCTGGCATTGAAAAGATTCAATGGTCCCTGCCCGTAGCCTGCAAGCGAGATAACCTCCGCCTCCGTCAGCTGACTGCTTCCGTGAATGCTGACGTTGCCAAAGGCAAACGCAGGATTATGCACATAGCGCCAGACATATGTACAGGTTACAGCAAGTATAGCCGTGGATACCAGTAGGCGCACCATGTGCCAGAATTTCCGGCGTCTGCGTTTGCGCAGTTGTTCGCGTATAGTCTGCGATGAATCCATGCTGCACCTCCTTTGGCTCCTTGTAAAACATTTTTATTTAGCGCTCAGTAAAATTTTCTCGCAGAGCTCCGGGAAGCTGATGCCTACAGCAGCAGCAGCCTTCGGAACCAGGCTGGTTGCCGTCATGCCGGGAACAGTGTTTGCTTCCAGTACATAAGCAACACCATCCTCATCACCCAGCATAGCATCTACACGCGCTACACCGGAAAGGCCCAGCAGCTTGTAGGTTTCTACAGCAATTTTTTGGATATAGGCAGTAGTTTTCTCATCAAACGGTGCCGGGCAGTGGTAATCCGTAGCACCCTTGGTGTATTTGGAATGGAAGTCATAGGCTCCGGAATGCGGTGCAATCCAGATAACCGGCAACGGCTTAGGCTCGCCGTTCTCTTCCATAATAGAAATCGTCAGCTCCTTGCCCTTGATGCACTTTTCTGCCAGCACATTTTCGGAATACTTGAAGGCTTCCTCCAGTGCAGGCACAACCTCTTGTGCAGTCTTGGGAATTACCACGCCGATGCTGGAGCCCTGAGTTGCTGCCTTAATAACTACGGGCAGACCGAACTCGGAAATAATTTTTTCTGCCAGCGTCTGCAAATCACCTGCATCACGCTTGTTGATAATCATGCAGGGTGCGGTAGGAATGCCTGCAGACTGCAGATAACGCTTCGTAGCGGATTTATCCATAGAAACAGCGCTTGCCAGTACGCCGCAGCCGGTATAAGGAATACCTGCTGCCTCCAGAATACTCTGCAAACGGCCATCCTCACCATACATACCATGAACGGCGTTAAATACTACCTTAGCGTTCATATCACGCAGCTCGTTAATCAGATTAGACGGATTCAGCTCAACTTCCTTGGCATTATAGCCCTTTTCGCGCAGTGCGTTGGCAATAGCGCCGCCGGTAACACGCGAAATCTCGGCTTCAGAGGAAGGCCCGCCTAAAACAACAGCAACAACATCCTGCTTATTAATCTGCATTTCTTTCCAACTCCCTAACTAATTCTTCTCCAATTTTAAACACATCACCGGCACCGATGGTCATCACCAGATCGCCGGAACGTACAACGCGCTCCAGGTATTCCTCAGCCTTGGTCAGCTTGCCGATATACAGCACCTCCTGACCGGTCGCTGCTTTGATACCCTCTGCCAAATGCATGCTGCTCACGCCGGGAATTGCTTCCTCGCTGGCTGCATAAATGTCAGTCAGAATCAGCTCATCGCAATCCTTAAAGCATTCGCAGAACTCGGAGAACAGCAGCTTGGTACGGGTGTAGCGATGCGGCTGGAACACGCACAGCAGGCGCTCAGGCTTTGTCTGTCTGGCAGCCTTCAGCGTTACGCCGATTTCTGTCGGATGATGCGCATAATCATCAACAACCCAGACACCGTTAACCTTACCCTTGGTTTCAAAACGACGTTTGGCACCGCCGAACTTTTTCAAGGATGCAAGAATCTTGTCGGTAGCGATACCCATCTCATGTGCAGCAGCAAACGCGCCCATAGAATTCAGCACATTATGTCTGCCTGGAACAATCAGATGAACCTCTGTCACAAATTCTCCCTTGTAGTACAGCTTGTAGCTGGTGCCGTCAACACCGTAGGAAATGTCACGGGCAATGTAGTCAGCACCCTCGCCTTCTAAGCCGTAGGTAATTACCTCTTTATCGGTTTCGGCAGCCAGACGGCGTACCTTGGCATTATCAAAGCAAAGGACTGCCTTGCCGCCTTCCTTGATGTTGCCTACAAACTGTTTAAAAGCCTGATATATATTTTCTTCTGTACCGTAATGGTCCAGATGGTCATCTTCAATATTAGTTACTACAGCAAGATACGGATACAGCTTGAGGAAGGAGCCGTCGCTTTCATCCGCCTCCGCTACCACAAAGCGACCTGCGCCGTTGCGCGCATTACCGCCAAGGCTGCTTACCTCGCCGCCGATGATAACAGTCGGGTCAATACCGCTTTCTGCCGCAATGCAGGAAATCATCGCACTGGTAGTAGTTTTGCCGTGAGCGCCTGCAACAGCTACGCCGTCGGCAGCATTCATTACCGCAGCCAGCACATCGCTGCGGTGCAGCACGGGAATACCGCGCTTTCTGGCCTCCATCAGTTCCGGATTATTGGGATGAATCGCTGTAGAAATAACTACAGCCTCGGCATCCTCCACCTGACTGGCAGCATGGCCCATATAAACCATAGCGCCTTCTTCCGCCAGATGTGCCGACATATGACCGGAATTTAAATCGGAACCGCTTACATCATAGCCGCGCTTAATCAATACATAAGCAATCGCGCTCATGCCGGCGCCGCCGATACCGATAAAATGTATATTATGCAGGTTTGCTAATTTGTTTTCAGCCACTCGAGGCCCTCCCTTATTGTTTAGTCAAGGCCACAGCCTCTTTGGCTATAACCTCTGCAGCCTGCGGTCTGCCAAGCTTTTGGGCCGCCGCATGCATCTGCTGCAATTCCTCTTCATGTACTAATAAATGCTCGATAAACTCCAAAACGGTGTCGCCCGTCAGGTCCTTATCAAGAATAACCTTGGCAGCACCCTGAGCCTCTACCGCTCTGGCATTAAACTCCTGGTGATTTGCCGTAGCATACGGATATGGTACCAGAAGCGACGGCACTCCCTTAGCCATCAGCTCTGCCAGGCCGATTGCACCGGCACGGAACACTGCCAGATCGGCCGCAGCCAACGCTACCGGCATATTATGCAGATAAGGCTTGATAATAATATTATCCGCCACACCGCCGCGCTTTTTGATTTCCGCCATATAGGCTTCATAATTCACGTCACCGGTTGCATGCAGCACCTGTACCTCGGCTCTGCCGGAAAGCGCCAGCTCTGCTTCGAGCATAGCGTTGTTGATGGTGCGTGCACCGCGACTGCCGCCGGAAACAAGAATCGTTTTCTTCGCCGGGTCCAGCCCCAGCTCCTTAACAGCTTCCTCACGCGTATGCTGCAGAATTTCACTGCGGATAGGATTGCCGGTATATTCCAGCTCTGCCTTGCCGTGAAAATATTTGCCGCCCTCTTTATAACCTAAAAATACTTTGCGCACATAACGTGACAAAATTTTATTGGTTACACCTGGCATCGCGTTCTGCTCCTGAATGCAGCATGGAATTCCCTTTAACGCTGCCATGAAAACAATCGGTCCGCAGACATAACCGCCGGTACCGATTACCAGGTCAGGTTTTTCGTTGCTGATAATCTTGTAGGCATCATATAAGCCGGCAAAAAGCTTTGCCGCACTGCGCAGGGTATCCAGGCTCAGGCTGCGCTTAAAGCCTGCTACCTCAATGAACTGCAGCTTATAGCCGTAGCGGGGAATGATATCCTTTTCCAGTCCCTGCTTGGTGCCTACGAAGCTTACCTCCGCCTCAGGCTGCAGCTTTTTTATCTGGTCCGCAATGGTCAGGGCCGGATAAATGTGTCCGCCCGTACCGCCGCCGGAAAGAATTACCTTCACTTAACGTTACCTCCCTCCAGCTCGTGTACCAGCTTTTTAAAATAATTTCCGCGTTCGGGATAATTCTTGAACATATCAAAGGATGAGCAGGCCGGAGAAAGCAGCACTACCTGCGGCTTATGTGCCAAAGCATGCGCCTTGCTTACCGCATCCTCAAAGCTGTCGGCCAGCACAATGTTGGCCACACCGCAGGCAACAGCAGCCTTGTTAAAGCGCTCCTTGGCAGCGCCCAACAGAATCAACGCATCTGTCTTTTCCTTCACCAGCTCCATCATCGGCTCCAGCGGTGTCAGCTTATCGTGACCGCCTGCCAGCAAAATGATGTGACCGTCCTTAAAGGCCTCCAGCGCTTTAATCGTAGAATCGGTGTTGGTAGCCTTAGAATCGTTATAATACGGTACGCCGTCAATCGTAGCAACATATTCAATGCGGTGCTCAATGCTGCGGAAGTTACGCAGCACATCAGCCATATCGCTAATGCTCACACCGGCGAAAAAGCCGCAGGCAATGGCTGCCAGCACGTTTTCTTCGTTGTGACCGCCGAACAGATGCAGCTCACTGATATTGCAGACAGTTTCCTGCTTGCCGTCCCAGCTGATGATAAAATTACCATCCTGCATATAGATGCCCTGCTGCAGTTTTTTCTTACGGCTGAAGTAACACAGGCGGCCTTTAGTTTCCGCACCCCAGGTACGCACGATAGGATCATCGTAATTAAGCACCGTAACCTGCGCCTCACCCTGCTGACGGAAAATATTTTTCTTCGCCTCGCCGTAGGCCTCCATCGTATGATGGCGCTCCAGATGATCCGGAGTCAGGTTCAGCACTACTGCGATATCAGGGCAGAAGCTGCTGACTTTTTCCAGCTGAAAGCTGGAAAGCTCGGCAGCAAGCCAGCCATCCTGAGGCAGGCTCTCTACCTCCTTGGACAGTGCCAAACCGATGTTGCCGCCTACTGCAGAAGGCACCGACAAACGCTTGAGCATCTCACCCACGATAGTAGTGGTAGTGGTTTTGCCGTTAGTACCGGTGATAGCAGCAATGTGACCGCCATACAGCCTGTAGCCAAGCTCAACCTCGCTGATGACCTCCAGTCCGCGCTGCTCTGCGAGCAGCACATTTGCGTTATCGCAGGCAATACCCGGAGAAAGCACCAACACCCCTGCAATATCAAGCAGGCTTTCAAATGCAGCCTGACCGATGGCCAGCCCACCGCCAACGCTCTGCAAAAGCTGCAGCAGCTGCGGCTCTAAAGTGCAGTCCATATCGTTATATAAATATACCTGCTGCTTTTTATCTGCCAGCACCTGCGCTGCTCCACGGCCGCTGATGCCTGCGCCGTAAACGATTACAGCATCCTTTTTAGTCATCAAAAAACACCCTCTATTCATAAACATACATAGGCTATAGCCCTTTCACCGCAAAATTTGCGACAAAATGGTTATAGCCGAAGATTTTTTTATACAAATGCATTAAGCCACAGACATAAGCCAATGACAGACAATACGCAGCTTACTGCTGTAAACACACGCACAACCTTAACCTCAGGCCAGCCGTCCAGCTCAAAATGATGATGCAGCGGAGACATGCGGAAAATACGCTTACCGCCGCTGAAGCGGAAATAGGTAACCTGAATAATTACCGACAGTGCTTCCGCTACATAGATACCACCGACAATAACCAGCAGCAGCTCTGTACGTGTCAAAAGCGCTAAAGCGGCAATAGCACCGCCCAAAGCCAAGGAACCGGTATCACCCATAAATACTCTGGCAGGATGACGGTTAAACAGCAAAAAGCCAAGGCAGGCACCGGTCAGGCCCAAAGAAAAACCGCTCAGATCCAACATACCCTGCATGTAAGCAATAAAAGCGAAAACCATGGTAACAGGCAGACTGACAAAGGAAACCAGTCCGTCCAGACCATCTGTCAGATTTACGGCATTGGTTGTGCCAACCAAAAGCAAGAAGGCCAGCACATAATAACCCCAGCCTAAATCAATGACAGCATTGATGCCGGGAACCCACAGCTCCGTATTGCGGATATGCGTTTCGGCGAAATATACATAGGCACCGGCCAGAATGAACTGCAATAAGAATTTCTGCTTAGCAGTCAGGCCCAGATTACGCTTCATTACAACCTTGATGTAATCATCTATAAAGCCTATGACCGCATGGCCTACTGTCAGCACCAGAGCAATAATTACATGGGGAGTAAAGTTGCCCCACAGCAAAGCAACCAGCAACGCTGCCAGCATCATAAGTCCGCCCATCGTCGGTGTGCCGCTTTTCGCCATATGGCTTGCCGGTCCGCACTCGCGGATAGACTGGCCGAACTTCAGCTTATGCAGATAAGGAATCAGCACCGGGCCGATTAAAGCACACACGATAAACGCAGTCACAGGAATTCCGATTAATTTTAACATCTACTAAAATCTCACTCTCTTAAGTTTACTTGAACAGCTCCAGCATTTTGTCAACCTGCATGGAATGGCTGCCCTTAAGCAGGATAATATCACCTGCGGAAGCCATCAGACGCAAAGCATCCGCTGCCTCCCGACGGTCAGCGCAATGCTTGCTCTTGCCGCCAAGCTTTGCAGCCTCATCCGCAATATAAGCAGCCTGCGGACCATAGGTCAGTACAAAATCCACACCATTTTCTACAGCCCAGCGGCCCACACGACGATGCGCATCCTCGCTGATATCTCCCAGCTCCAGCATATCTGCCAGCACAGCAATAGTACGAGCCTTGCCGTGCGCTGCCTTCTTGGCCTCCGCCAGAGTTTTCAGCGCAGCCTCCATAGAAGCAGGACTTGCATTATAAGCATCGTTGATAAAGGTGATATCGCCGATATAAACGATTTCCTGACGGCTGCCTGTCAGACGGGCAGTTGCCAGTGCCTGTGCGCTTGCTGCCATCGGCACACCGTAGCAGAAGGCCCCGGCGATAGCGCTCAGTGCGTTATAAACGTTATGCTCGCCAATCAGCTGCAGGCTTACCTTAACAGCTTCGCCCGTAGCCTTATGGGTACAGGTAAAGGTGGTGCCTGCACCGGAGGTCACAATATCGCTGCCGCGGAAGTCGCAGTTTTCACCCAGGCCAAAGTAAACAACCTGCGCCTTGGTCTTGTCTGCTGCCGGCAGTACGTATTCGTTATCTCCGTTGAGCACAGCAAAGCCATCCTCCGGCAGATTAAGTACGATTTCGCTTTTGGCCTTACCGATGTTTTCCATGCTGCCCAAAAGCTCCATATGGGTTTCGCCCACGTTGGTAATCAGGCCGCTGTCAGGCTCGGCAATGCGGCACAGCTCGGCAATCTGGCCCAGCCCGCGCATGCCCATCTCCACAACGGCAATATCGGTATCAGGCTGAATGCTCAGCAAGGTTTTCGGCAAACCGATTTCATTATTGAAGTTGCCCTGAGTTTTGACAACATTATATTTACAGCTCAGGCAGGCAGCCAGCAAATCCTTCGTAGAGGTTTTGCCGTTGGAGCCTGTGATAGCAAAAACCTTCAGGCCCTGCTTTCGCAGACGATAGGCATGCGCAAGCTGCTGATAAGCAAGCAGCGTATCCTCTACCATGAACACAGCAACGCCTGCAGGCAGACCGCTAACCTCATGGGATACAACAACGCCCGCAGCACCCAGCTCCACAGCCTTGGCGCAATAGTCATGGCCGTCAAAATTATCGCCCTTCAGCGCTACGAATAATTCTCCCGGCTTTACCGCACGGGAATCGGTGGTTACGCCGGTAAACTCAAAATCTGCACAAACAGCCTTAGTGGCTGCTAAAACTTCACTGGCCTTCAGCATTTTTTATCACTCCAGTATTCCATTACAACTTCTTTATCATCAAAGTGAATAGTTCTGTCCTTCAAAATCTGGTAATTTTCGTGGCCCTTGCCGGCAATCAGAATAACATCATCGGCAGCAGCCTCTGCCAAAGCATAGCAGATTGCCTCACGTCTGTCGCTCAAACGGGTAACGTGCTTGCCCTCGGGCACATTTTGCAATGCCGTAAAGATTTCGTCGATAATCAGCTCCGGATCCTCGGTACGCGGATTATCGGAGGTAACAACGATGTTATCAGCCAGCTCCAGCGCCAGCGCACCCATCAGCGGACGCTTTTTGTTGTCACGGTCACCGCCGCAACCGAACACAACCCACAGCTTACCGCGGGTAATGGAGCGTGCGGTTTTCAGCACGTTCTCCAAGCCGTCTGGAGTATGTGCGTAGTCTACAATAACAGTATAAGGCTGTCCTGCCTCAACGAGCTGGAAACGTCCGGGGACGCCGTCAAAGCCGTCAAGTACGGAGCAGATAATATCCTTATCAATCTTTTCGGCCAGCATTGCACCGATAACGCCCATAACGTTATAAACATTGAACTCACCAGTAATCTTCAGCTCCAGGTCCATTTCGCCCACCGGAGTGTGCAGCAGCAGCTGCATATGCTTAGGTTCTACCGTAAAGCTCAGCGGATAGATATCATTATCATGGCCTTCACCATAGGTCAGTACATTAGCCTTGGTACGCTCACGGATAATTGCGGAGCTCGGGTCATCCATATTGAAAACAGCGTTTTTATTCGGCTTGCTGCCGTCGGTCAGATGCTCAAAGAGCAGGCTCTTGGCATCGCGATAATTTTCCATGGTTTTATGGAAGTCCAGATGGTCCTGAGTAATATTCGTCAGCACAGCGCAGTCATATTCAATGCCTGCCACACGCTTCAGTGCCAGCGCATGACTGGATACTTCCATTACGCAGTAATCGCAACCGGCACAGCACATAGCGTAAAGTGTTTTCTGCAGGTCAACTACGTCCGGAGTAGTATTATGAGATTCGGTGATCTCATCGTTAATCATAATATTGATAGTGCCGATCAGGCCAACCTTGTAGCCTGCCTTGCGCAGAATCAGACGGATAATATTTGTTGAAGTTGTTTTGCCGTTAGTACCGGTCACACCGATCATTCTCAGCTTGCGTCCCGGATAATCATAAAAATACGGCGTTACCAGCTCCATAGCCTCACGCGTATCAGCAACCTTAATAAGAGTAACACCCTGCGGTACTTCAGCGGGAACGTCCTCCACCAGCGCAGCAACAGCGCCCTTCTCGGCAGCCATCGTCAAAAATTTATGTCCGTCTACAGTTGCACCCTTCAGGCAGATAAAAAGACTGCCGGCTACCACCGCACGGGAATCGGCAGTTACATCAGTAATAACTTTATCAGCACTGCCAATTACCTCAGCCTGCGGCAATAAGGCAAGGAGTGAAGCTAATTGCTTTTCCATTTATTAACCCCCCTGTTTTACGTTCCGCCCCTCATGGAGCAAAGCCGTAAATTACTTCTAGTTTAATTATAGTATAGAATTTAAATTGAAACGGCAGCCAAAAGGCTGCCTCCCAAAACCCATTCAAATTATATCACAATATAAACTGAATGGCTATGTTTATTTGTTATGCACAGCCAAAGAATTGCTGCTTCCACCAGCCTTAACATAAATATTGCTGCGGGCAACACTCATACCCAAATACTGTTCGGCCAAACCGATAATACGTTCCGGTCCCTTCAGCTGCTCAACCTCGATTTTCAGCTCGTTGTTTTTGGTGATAAGCTGAGCCTCCTGCTGCTGCAGGCTCACCAGCTCATTACCGTACTGCACCATAGCGTTACTGCGTAAAACAACAATAAAATAAGCTGCCATAATAAGTAAAAATGCTTTAAGAATTCTGTTGCGCAGCACTCTTCTCGGATCAGGTCTATGTACTTTTCTGCGGGCAGGCTGCTGAACCTCATATTGCTCGGCAGGCTGCTCCTGCCATGCATAATTATCGTATTTTCTGGCAAGCATCAAAATCACCCTTCATCAAAACATCAAAATTTATCTCTCAGCTATTATCTGTCAAATTTTAATTGCATACCGAAGGCGCCCCGTGGGGCTACGCGGTTTTCCCTCTCCCTCTGCCTGAGATGAAACAATGTGGCCTGTTTTCCGCAGCAAAGGCTTTTTACCGCATCCGCACACCGGCAGCTGCGGCGGCAAAGTACAGCCCTGGGCAAGCTGGGCAAAGGTCTGTTTAATAATTCTGCCCTCCAGCAAATGGAAGGTAATAACCCCGATACGGCCGCCACTCTTTAAGCGGTTTACGGCTCTTTCCATCGTATCTGCCAAAATTCCCAGCTCGTTGTTTACCTCGATGCGGATAGCCTGAAAGGTACGCTTCGCCGGATGCGGACCGTCAAGCCTTGCTCCCTTGGGAATAGCCTTCTTGATGACATCCACCAGTTCAAAAGTAGTGGTCAACGGCTTTTCCTTGCGTGCCGCCACAATAAACTGTGCGATACGCTTGGACCAGCGTTCCTCACCGTAACGGTGAATAATATCCGCCAGCTCTTCTTCCTTGTAGTGGTTGACGATGTACTCTGCATCCAGACTTGCTTCTTTATTCATGCGCATATCCAAAGGTCCGTCATGCATATATGAGAAACCACGCTCCGGTGTATCCAGCTGATAGCTCGAAACACCAAGGTCAAAAAAGATACCGTCAATTTCATCGATGCCCATGGAATCCAATACCTGGGAAAAGCTTTCAAAATTGGACTTTGCAACTGCGGTTTTGCAGGTAAATTTGTTCAGCAAGCGCTCGGAACCAGCAGCAATAGCATCATCATCCTGATCAATGCCAATCAAAAGACCGCCAGCCTCCAGCTGTGCGGCAAACGCACTGCTGTGCCCCGCACCGCCCATGGTGCAGTCCACGTAAATACCGTTTTTATCTGTTATCAGAAAGTCCACGCTCTCAGCGAGCAGAATACTTGTATGCTTAAATTCCATAGCCAACACCAATCTTATATTCCTAAGTCAGCAAGCTGCTCTGCGAGTTCACTCACATCCTCGGCATTTTCTTCGTTATATTCGTTCCAACGGCCTGCATCCCAAATTTCGGCTCTGCTGCCTACGCCGACAATCACGGCATCCTTTTCCAGACCGGCGTGACGACGCAGGTTTGCCGGCAGCAGTACTCTGCCCTGCTTGTCACATTCGCCCTCGCAGGCACCGCCAAAGAGAAAACGGGTAAAATCACGCGCTGTTTTGCGGCTCATAGGCAAGGCTGCCAGCTTCTGTTCCAGCTGATGCCATTGCTCCATATCATAAACAAAAAGACAGCCGTCCAGACCTTTGGTAATAATAAACTTACTGCCCAAACTTTCACGCAATTTAGCAGGCATAGCAAGACGACCTTTTGCATCCAGAGTGTGTTCGTATTCACCTAAAAGCATTTTGTCGCCCCCTTTTTACCCACATTGCACCACTTTTCTCCATTATATCGTTTATCAGCCGTAAACGCAAGTATTTCACGGCTTAATGTGAAAAAATAATCAAAAAAAACGTGAACTCTGTCAAGCTTATTTCGCAAAAAATTTTCAGTAATAAATTTGGCTTTTAGAAGCACAAATGATATAATGGATGAGTACGGATTATGTGTACAATTTTTATAAAAAGGAGACTTATACAATGGTTACTAAAGATACCGGCATTATTGAAGCCGTTCAAAACCATCCTGAAATCATGGAGGTTTTCGCTGAATATGGTCTGGGCTGCATCGGCTGCATGGCTGCTCATTTCGAAACCATCGGTCAGGGCGCAGGAGCTCACGGCATTGATGTTGATGCTCTTATCGAAGATATCAATAAGGTTATTGCCGAAGCAGAAGCAAACAAATAAAATAGCGAAGCGAGATAAATACTGCACAGGCATATTTATCACCGCATAAAAAATTAGGGAACTATCTCCAGCACAAGTGGGGACGGTTCCCTGTTTTCATAAAGGAGGTCTCTGTTATGTTAAAAACTCGTAAGGTTGTAATCATCGGCGCAGGTCATGTCGGCTCTCACGTTGCTTTAGCGCTCATCCAGTCCGGTGAAGCAGATGATATTGTACTGATTGATATTCTTAAGGAAAAAGCTGCAGCACAGGCACTGGATTTGGACGACTGTGTCAGCGGTGCTCTTTGCGGTCATGACGCAAAAATCCGCGCAGGTGAATACAGCGAGCTCAACGATGCCGATATTCTGGTAATGGCCTTCGGCCGCAGCCGCCGTCCCGGCGAAACACGCCTGGATATGTTTGACGATTCCATTAAAATGGCCAACGAGGTTATCAGCCACCTGAAGCAGGTTGACTTCAAGGGTATTATGATCAGCATTTCCAATCCGGCAGACATTATCTGCGAGCATATCCGACGCCAGATGAACTGGGAGCCGAATCGTTGCTTCTGCACCGGCACCAGCCTTGAAAGCTACCGTCTGCTGCGTGTACTCAGCGCTGCAACAGGCTACAGCCGCAAATCTATCCAGGCCTTCTGCATGGGCGAACACGGTAATTCCAGCTTCGTTGTCTGGTCTGCCATCCGCATCGGCAGCAAGAGCTTTGCCCAGCTGCGCGCTGAACGTCCGGAGCTGGCAGCACTCAGCCTAGAGGATTTGCAGCTGCAGGTTAAAAGAGCCGGCGACATTGAAGTCGACGGCAAGGGCTGCACGGAATTCGGCATTGCCAACGCTGCCTGCATGCTGATTAAAGCCATCTTCCATGACCAAAAACTTATCTGGCCCTGCTCCACCGCACTTAATGGCGAATACGGCCAGAAGAACGTTGCTGCAGGCGTACCCTGTGTCATCGGCAAGAACGGTATCGAAGAGATTTTAGAGCTACCGCTGACGGAAGAAGAGCAGGCTAAGTTCACCGCTTCCTGCGACATTCTGCGCGGATTCTTGGAGAGAGCAGGCAGCTGGTAAGCTTCCGCCTTCCCCCAGCAAAAAACACCGGCATCCGCCGTACTCCAAGTACGGCAGACGTCGGTGTTTTCATGTTTTAGCATATATTAAACTCTTACAGACTTTAGGCTTAATACTCCCAGCTCAGACCAACAGCCACCAGCTTGCTGGTATCGTCCCCCAGCTTGCCATAGCCAACAGCAGTATGCAGCAGCAAATCCTTCTGCAGGCTCTTGCTGTAGCTCAGCTCCACCTCCTGCAGCCCGCCATCATGCTGCGCCGTCTTCTGCATATCAGCCCAGGTATAACTCAGTCCCAGCTTGCCGCCATCAGCCAGATAATGGTTAACCTCCGCATAAACGCGTTTCGCATCTGCGCCCAGCCAATCGCCCAAAATAGCATCCTTATATGTCCAGCCATTCTTCAGCACCCAATGGCCATACCAGGCGTCATTAGTTTTGGCAGCCTCCACGCGCAAATCCCAGCTACCGTCCGGCACCAGCTGCGGAAAGTACATACCAACATTATAAGCATTTTCACAGGGGAAGGCATGCGCCTGGTCCTCGCCATACAGTGAAGCATAAACCTGCACGCCCGGGAAGCGGTATTTAAAATCAAGGCCCGCAATATCGTTCCAATTATCCTTTTCAGCATCATCTGCATTATCGCCCAGCAGCCAATGCTTGTTGAACTTCTTGAGCATCGACATACGCTCCAGGCCAATCGTAAACGCATCCGTCGGCATAATATCTACGCGCACACCTACAAGAGCTGCATGGTCCTTTTCCAGCGCCGAACCGGAACTTGCAACTCTGTTGCCCTCCAGCCTGCTGGCGAAGACGTTGACATTAGCCTTACCCAAAAACTTCAACGCACCGTTGTCAAAGGTGTGCGGCTCCAGCAAATTCAGTTTAATTGCTGTCTGCGGTGTTGCATTGCTGCCAAAGGCCAGCTGTCCTGCACGCCCTACGCCCCAGGACATCGGCTGCCTGCCGGCAGTAATCCCCCACACGCCCAGATGCGTTTTGGCATAGCCCTCAACAAGGCTGGCATCGCCATGCTCGTCCTTGTCCCAGCTGAAGCGCGGCGTAACGCCCACAGCCAGGTCCTTGCTCAGGCTGCCGCTGATATGCAGCGTACCCACAGCGTTAAAGCCATCGCCATAAAGATAGCCATTATTATTGTGGTTCAAAAGCTGCCAATGTGCCTTGGCGTTATTATACTTATACGCAGCACTGTCCTGCTGCAGATAGGAAAGGTCAACGCTCGCACCACGCAGCTTCACATTATTGATTTTCCCTGCACCCTGCAGGTAAGCAATCTCCTCTGACAGTCCCTCGCGCATTGCATCCAGCCTGGTCTGCAGGTATGGCGGCAGCGGCTTGCTCTGGGCAATTGCTTCAGCCTGCAGCACCCATTTGGCCATGTCCAGGCGGCTATAAGGCTTGGTATTGACAGGCATATCCTGGATATAGCCCATGCCCTCCAGCTTATCAAGATAACCGTAATAGCTGCTGTCCAGCGGCACGTCAGCCGTAACCAGCGGGCTGGCGGCGGCACAGCTGCAGCCCAAGGCTGCAGCAATTGCTATAGCACTAAGTAGTTTCTTCATCAGTTAGCATCTCCTATGCTTATAAATTTGTTCATTGCAAGTGTATATTATATCGCTTGCTTATCGAAAACAGTCTACAGTAATATATTGTAGCAAACTATATTCTATGTTTCAAGATTATTTTATATGCTGATGGCTAAACCTGTATATCGCAATATCATCTCGTTTGTACGATTTTTCAGAATTTTCGCTTGACTTTCGTTGCCCTCTTATTTATACTTAGCTTAGCTTCACATTTACAACAAACTAAGCAGGGCCTACCGGCTCATGTCGGTAGTATTTAGCAGTACCTACGGTATCCGAATTTTCCGGATGCTATGTGTACTGCTTTTTTTCTTAAGCACCTCATGTTGTATTTTGCTGAAGCAAATATTATAATTAAAGGAGGAAAACATTATGCCGTTAATATCTTCTTTTTACGGTATGTACATCAAGATGTATTTTCAAAGAAAAGAACACAACCCACCACATTTTCACGTCATATACGGTGAATACACAGGCGAAATCGAAATCAAATCATTAAAAATGCTAGAAGGAGATTTACCACCTAAAGCACTGGAGCTTGTCAAAGAGTGGGCTGCATTGCACCAAACTGCGCTGATGCATATTTGGGAAACACAGGAATTTATTAAACTACCACCATTAAAATAACAGGAGGTGCTACCATGTTTCATAAAGTTCAAGATGTAAAAGCAATGCCAGATTTTATTTTAAAGGTTGACTTTATCAATGGTATTTGCAAGTATTATGATGTAAAACCGCTTTGGAAAATATGGCAGCCCTTTAGAGCTTTAGAATATACCAACGGTCTTTTTAACTTGGTTAAGGTTGATGTTGGTGGTTATGGTATCAGTTGGAATGATGAGCTTGATTTGAGCTGTGAGGAACTTTGGGAAAACGGCTACTGACCAAGCCATGGATATTTTAAAAACACCGCCCGAAGAGCACCAGTACTTCAAGGACCTGTTAGCTAAGGAGCAGTAGGCTCCTGTTCAAAAAGCGCCTGCCATTTGGCAAGCGCTTTTTCTATTGCACGATATTCGAGTATATATTTGCTCTTCTTACTCTTTTCTCCAGACCATCTTATTAACCACACCAGTGTAGCTTTGGATAATCTTCACCACCATAGCAGATACGTTCTCATCTACATAATCAGGCACCGGCTGTCCGTCATCGCCATCAAGGTTCATCTGCACCGCTGTGTCTACAGCCTGCAGCAGGCTTTTTTCGTCAATGCCTGCAAGCACAAAGCAGCCCTTATCCAGCGCTTCCGGGCGCTCCGTAGAAGTGCGGATGCACACCGCCGGGAAGGGATGTCCCACGCTCGTGAAGAAGCTGCTTTCCTCCGGCAGTGTACCGGAATCAGATACTACAGCAAAGGCGTTCATCTGCAGGCAGTTGTAATCATGGAAGTCCAACGGCTCATGCTGAATTACGCGCTTGTCCAGAGTGTCACGCGGTCAAAGCCGCCTGCGCCGACAAGAAGAAGTTTTATTTTCATGAATTGTCACCTCGGGGTTAGAGAATTTTATTTTGCTATTTAATTTATCTATTGTATGTTCTTGCGTCTAATGCTAAAATAAGAACAAAGAAGTAAGCTATATGCTTTATAGACTCATACACGCCACTAATTGCCAATGGAGGTCAGATTTATGGTTGCTATCTTAACTAATAATGATAAATTTAGTATTTTTAAAATAGGCGATTTACAAATTAAATTTAAAACATCACCATTCTTACAAAAATATATCTCTATTCTCAAATGGAACAAAGGCTATATTGAATGTATGGCAAAGTATTCTACTCTAGATACTCCCATAGAAGAATATATCGATTTACGCTATATCGCCAAGCGTTTGAGATTGCCGCAAGATATCTTTGATAATATACAGGAGGTAAGGATAGTATGAGTGTTAAGGAAATTGCAGACCAAGCAGATATGATTGTGGCTGGTTATGCTTTCAAAGTTTTAAAAGACCATATAGAAATTACTGATTTAAATAATTTATCCAAAACAGCAGTTATCCAAAACGACGAGCTTGTTGAATCTGTCATGAGTGATGAAGAAGACGCTATAGTAATGAAGTACTACAATCGCAATAAAGATTTATTGAAGGAGACTGTAAATGCCTAAATATTTCCCCTTTAAAATTTGTGGTTATTATTTATATTTCACAGCTCACTGTGTAGTTGAATGTATGCATGTACACGCTAGTAATGAAGAACTAACAGAACCTGGTTCTGCTAAGTTCTTTGTTCGAAGCGACGGCTCTTCAAAATTAACAGCTCGTGGACGATTAAAAGATAGAGAAATAACTGCCATTCAAAAATTCATCAAAGATAATTACGAAATAATGTACGCTACTTGGAGAACATTAAGCAGCAACGGATTCTATGAAAAATAAAATTTCAATCTTTCAAAACTGCTAAGGCTGATGATTTCAGTCAAGGCAACTTGTCTAAACTCATTAATTATTTGAAAGAAACGAATGAGTTTCTTTCAAATATGGTTGAATTTAGCAAAAAACTTTATGATGCTGCTATCACTGCCGGCGGAAAAGGAGGCAAAGCTGAAAGCATCAAAAATCTTATGTCTACAATGAATGTCTCAATTGACCAAGCCATGGATATTTTAAAAACACCGCCCGAAGAACACCAGTACTTCAAGGACCTGTTAGCTAAGGAGCAGTAGGCTCCTGTTCAAAAAGCGCCTGCCATTTGGCAAGCGCTTTTTCTATTGCACGATATTCGAGTATATATTTGCTCTTCTTACTCTTTTCTCCAGACCATCTTATTAACCACACCTGTGTAGCTTTGGATAATCTTCACAACCTTAGTAGATACATTCTCATCTACATAATCAGGCACCGGCAGTCCGTCTTCCCCATCAAGGTTCATCTGCACTGCTGTGTCTACAGCCTGCAGCAGGCTTTTTTTCGTCAATGCCTGCAAGCACAAAGCAGCCCTTATCCAACGCTTCCGGGCACTCCGTAGAGTTGCGGATGCACACCGCCGGGAAGGGATGTCCCACGCTCGTGAAGAAGCTGCTTTTCTCCGGCAGTGTACCAGAATCAGATACTACAGCAAAGGCGTTCATCTGCAGGCAGTTGTAATCATGGAAGCCCAACGGCTCATGCTGAATTACGCACTTGTCCAGAGTGTCACGCGGTCAAAGCCGCCTGCGCCGACAAGAAGAAGTTTTATTTTCATGAATTGTCACCTCGGGGTTAGAAAACTTCTTAAGTAAAATGTATATTTATTGACAACATAAAGCAAACACATTACAATATGTAGTGAAAGGAGTGATTTTATGTCTACGTCAACTGTTAATCTTAATATACGTATGGAGAAGAATCTCAAAGAAGAACTTGATAAGTTATGTAAGGAACTTGGACTTACTACATCTACCGCTATCAATATTTTTGCTAAAGCTATGGTACGCAAACAAGCCTTACCCTTTAAATTAGCTTTAAACGCAGAAAACAAAAAAACGTTAAAGGCAATACAAAATGTAGAAGCTGGTAAAAATCTCAGCTGTAAATTTAAATCTGTAGATGAACTCATGGAGGATTTAAATGCTTGAAATCCAATATGAAAGAAGTTTTAAAAAGGACTTCAAGCGCATGCTCAAGCGAGGCTATAATCAAGAATATTTAAAAGATGTTCTTTCGCTTCTTGTTAATCAGGCAGTATTGCCAGAAAAATATAAAGACCACAAATTAAGTGGAAACTATGCAGGCTATCGTGAATGCCATATTGAACCGGATTGGCTTCTCATTTATAAAATTTATGACGATAAACTAATATTGGTATTAACACGTACTGGCAGTCATAGCGATTTATTCTGATTTTCACTTTCGTTAATCTGTTTTTCAGAAGAAACTCAAAGGAGATGAAATCACTATGAAAAAGATTATATCGCTTGGTTTTGATGAAGCTAGAGCTGAAGCAAGAGCTGCCGGTTTAGCTGAAGGCGAGGCTCAAGAAAAATTTGCTACCGCTAAGCGTATGCTTGCTCTTGGCAAAAGCCTTCAAGACATTATGCTGATTACTGATTTACCCATGAGTAAAATTCAAGAGCTGCAGACTGAAATCAAGTCTGCATAAAATTGTTTAGTTTTAACACCGCCGTGCGCATCAGCGTGCGGCTGTATTTTGTTTATTTACACCCCTTTTACTATATTGGCACCATTTCTCTATAAAAGACAAAAAATCAAGTACTTCTATATTGCATATTGCCGATAAATTAGCATGTTGTAATGTTAAAACTCACACGAAAACGGTGTTTTAGCTCCGGCGGTAAGTGTTGTTGTATTCTGTCTATAATATACCCATAACAGTGGACATACGAAATAGTGTAGTACCTATAATTTAGACAACCTCACCAACTCTTCTCCTTGTAACGATTGCCTGCTTCCATATGGAAAATTGCCCATGGTCTAGTGCAAATCGTTGCCTACAGCGTTGCGTCATATTAACTTTTCTCGTTAAGATGGCAGGTCTTACAATAATCCAATGCCTCCTTAAAGTACTCTACTCCATTCAAATATCCTAGAACCTTTTCCTTTAAATCGTTATACTCATTTTCATTAAATTGTTTTGTATGTTCAACCAGGTAAGTCATATCCGGAAATTCAAATCGACTAATATATGCGTCACCATACTTCTGATTCATATATTTGTCATCTTCTTCAAAATTCCGAAATACCTCTGAGCTATAGAATCCCATGTTGTTTTGACTCTTTCTTTCCGAAGAATAAGATATTAATCCTTGTCTTATATGGATATTAGTAACTTTAGAACTGTATTTAATTATTAAAGTACTAATTACATCACTTAAACTCATCAACTCTTTTTGACTCAATATTTCATATATGTAATTTGAATCTATATATTGATTATGAATAACGTTATACACATACTCATTTTGTTTTTTACAATTAATGATTGAATCACAATATGCTTGATACATTGGCAATTTTTTATATTTACCAAGGAAATTCTTTGAAAGATATTTATCAACAAAATCTTCACTAAAGCAAGTTGTAGCAAGTTCAAAAGTTCTACTTGCTATTTCTTCATCCATTAGCAGGATTGGAAACGGATCTATTGCCAGTCGCATAATCGCTAATGTCTTTATACTACCTTCAAAAGCATTCTCAAACTCTTTTACGAGATTATTTTTGCTTTCCTCATTATACATGAAACATTCTCTATATACGTAAAATTTATCAAAACCTTGCTTATGTACATACTTATTGGTTTTATTGCTTAATTCCTGCATTTCAATAAATACTTCTGGCATGTTTTCTTTCATTTCAGCAAAGTTTGTAGCAGTTTTAGTCAAACTATCCAGCATTTTTTTACGCATTGGAAAATGTCTTATATTCATCCAATCAGATAACTTTTCCTCTCGTTCTTGTGAAGGTAATTCTGCAAGGTAAGTTAAGGTCAATGTAATTTCAGTAGCAGAACGTAATAAATAGAATGCACAGTCAAAAAATCCTTCTTCAAATAGTACAACTGCTTTTTTCAGCAATTCTGTTCTTTCCGTAAGAAATATATTAGAAAATTTTATTAATTCAATGTCGCCAATCAATGCTTGTGCTAGCTCACATATAGCATCATAATATGCATCTCGTTTTGGCAACAAGGATGCTTTCTTTTGTTCATTGCAACTATTAATAAACTCTTCAAGAAGTTCTTTTCTGTCCATTGATCCAACATCCTCCTTTAGAACAAATACGGAATTTTAAGTTTTCATTTCACGATTTACTTCAGCAATGCATGAATTGCTTTAACCATTGTAATTCCGTAATCAATCAGAAATTCTTTCTGTTCTGCAGAAAAATTCTTTCTGTCCTCGAGTTCTTTATCTGTACAATGCCTGAAACATTGCAGCTTATGTCTGTAGTTTCTTACTGTTGTATCATCAATGAACCCATAACACATATTTGCGTATTTTGGTGTTATAAACTTCCCGTCTTTCTTCAAAAGGTTCTCTATGAGATTTACAATTTCAGCAATTTTTTCATCGACTTGCATATTTTCGAAAGATGCCTGCCTGTTGGAGATTGCAATAAACTTTTGATTTATATATTCCCCCACTTCGATGTTGCATATTTTTTGTTCAAATGTAAGACTGGCAACAAGTACTCTTCTAGTATCATAGCGTACTATTCCCTTATCATCCTTGTTTTCTTTTTTTAGACGTGTCCTTATTTCATCGTAAGTAAATGTTTGTGGTTCCTTTGGTGGTCTGGCTAATGCTCTAGGAAATTCTTTTATGACATAACCAAGCGAATGCAAGTAAAATGTCACTAAATAAAATAATACTGTGCTTTTCTCATCAAAATAGAACTCAGGTTGGCATAATTCTCTAAACTTATCTATGCCCTCTTCTTCATCAAAAACATCAAAATCACCATTAATTCCATCAATATAATCGTAAAATTTGTAATGATAGTCTGTTTCCTTAATATTTTGCAAGTAATATTTCTTTAAATCCATCTATTATCGCCTCCCTTAGTTTCGATAAACATTTGTACATAATTTAATTATAGCACTATGTCATTGCTATTACAAACATACAGTCCCGTCTGACGAACTACTACAGCAGTCTTCACAATGCAGAATCACGCTACTATTATAAAAGGCTAATGCACTTACATGCACTAGCCTCTACTTATTCGCATTTCCCATACGTTTTTTCATAGTACTTTTGCTACTCGCCATTAATGATATCCTGCCACCAGCTTTTGTTTGCAAGATACCATTCAATGGTCTTTTTTATGCCAATAGCAAATTGCGTTTCCGGCCGCCAGCCAAGCTCGTTTTGCAGCTTTGTCGAATCAATGGCATAACGCATATCATGTCCCTTGCGGTCTGCAACATACGTTATCAGGCTTTCAGGCTTGCCTAACTCCTTGCAAATCAGCTTTACGATATCTATATTGCGCATTTCGTTATTGCCGCCAATATTATACACCTCGCCTACTTTGCCCTTATGAATTATCAAATCGACAGCGCGGCAGTGGTCTTCGACATACAGCCAGTCGCGTACGTTCATCCCTGTGCCATAAACCGGCAGCTGCTTGTCCTGCAGCGCATTGACCAGCATTAAAGGAATTAGCTTTTCCGGGAACTGGTACGGACCATAGTTATTGCTGCAGCGAGATATCGTCACAGGCAGGTCGTATGTTCTGTGGTAGGCCATTACCAGCAGGTCTGCGCTCGCCTTGGAGCTGCTGTAGGGTGAACTTGCTCTGAGCGGTGCAGCTTCGGTATAGGGTGCTGCGTCTTCGGCAAGCGTCAGGTCACCATATACCTCATCTGTAGATATCTGGTGGTAGCGCCTGATGCCATATTTACGACAGGCGTCCATGAGTACTGCAGTTCCCATGATATTCGTCTGCAGAAAAATACCGGGATTCTCAATGCTGCGATCCACATGTGATTCCGCTGCAAAATTTACTACTATGTCCGGCTTCTCCTCCTCAAAAAGCCTGTTGACAGCTTCTCTGTCGCAGATATCTGCTTGCACAAAGCGAAAGTTCGGCTTGTCCATTACAGGCTGCAGGGTGGCCAGATTCCCTGCGTAGGTTAGCTTATCAAGGCAGATGATGCGATAGTCCGGGTACTTGGCCAGCATGTGAAATATGAAGTTGCTTCCGATAAAACCGGCGCCACCGGTTACGATGATATTAATAAGAATGACCTCCAGAAACGTTAGCTTTTCGTATAAAGCGAACTTTACTTTGTACCTCCCTCAGTTTTTCCAAACATCTATGTATAATTTTATTATAGCACTGCAATATGCTTATTACAATCACACCAGCACTAACACTCTTTCTCCTAACCTACTTCACCTACATCACGCCCATTTTTGTTAAACACCCTATGTTGTATTTTACTGGAGCAGATATTTTAATAAGATAAAGAAAATTATACCGTTAACATCTTCTTTCTACGGTATGTACAGCAATTTGCAAGATCTTAGTTGTCTTTTGGAAAATCAGCCATTTTTACCAAAGACGTTTGCTGTCTTTTGGAAAATCGGCCTTTTTTACCAAAGACGTTAAAGACATTTCAGATGCAACTATTCGTTTTATAAAGAACATTATGCTCAGCGTCAGCTGTTCTGTTGAAAAAACTACATTCTATCTTTTAAGATTATCTTATATAACGATGGCTTACCGCCGAACCATAATATTATGTGATTTTTCAGAATCTTCGCTTGACTTTCGTTGCCCTTTTATTTATACTTAGCTTAGCTTCACATTTACAACAAAATAAGCAGGGCCTACCGGCTCATGTCGGTAGTATTTAGCAGTACCTATGGTATACGGAAGTTCCGGATGCTATGTGTACTGCTTTTTTTCTTAAGCACCTAAATGTTGTATTTTGCTCAAGCAACTATTATAATTAAAGGAGGAAACTATGACCAAAAAACTATCCAAAAGCAGTCTTTTGCTGACACAGGAAGAGCTGCAAAAGCACATCTTGGGCATGACCTTGTTCAACGACCTGCTTGCCAGAGCTGTTTTAGAGGACAAAGAGGCCTGCGAGCATATCCTGCGTGTTCTAACCGGTATCAAAACACTGGTAATCAAAAAGAACAAAACGCAGTATGTCATCAGCAAGCTCTCCTCGCACAACATCATCATGGATGTACTCGCTGAGGATGCCAACAACAAGCTTTATGAAATTGAAATTCAGAAGGCAGATGGCGGCATTGCACACGAAAAGAGGATGCTTTATTACGCATCAACTATCATCAATGAATACTTTTTTAAGGGTGACCAGACTTATGCATCTGTACCCGAGCTGCACATTTTTTATATCAGCCAGACAGATATCTGGAAGCTCGGCAAAACCTGCTACCCTATTTTAAAGTTTTTAGGCGATACCAATACTCCCTACAATGACGGACTGCATATGTGCTATATCAACGCAGAGGTTAACGACAACAGCAGTATTGCGCAGCTTATGCAATATTTTGCTACCGCCGACGCAGGTGATTTTAGCCAAGGAAAGCTTTCACAATGTATCAATAATCTTAAAACCACAAAGGAGGGACTCGCAACTATGGATAATTTCAGCAAGCAAATTTATGAGGCTGGCATTAATGACGGAAGAGCTGAAGGTTTGGCTGAAGGCAAAGCTGTAGGCATTTCAGAAGCTACTATTCGTTTTATAAAGAATACTATGCTCAGCAACAGCTGTTCTGTTGACCAAGCTATGGTAAAGCTGCATATTCCGCCCGAAGAGCACCAGTACTTCAAGGACCTGTTAGCTAAGGAGCAGTAGGCTCCTGTTCAAAAAGCGCCTGCCATTTGGCAAGCGCTTTTTCTATTGCACGATATTCGAGTATAATTCTCAAATACTAAAGCGATCAAAAACCCCGGCATCTGCCGTACCCTCGGTACGGCGGACGTCGGTGTTTCACTTTATTCCATATTAGTCTCTGCTGAACAAATCTCTGGTATATACTTTTTCCTGCACATCATCCAGGCAGCTGTCATAGCGGTTAGCAATAATCGCCTGGCTTTCAGCCTTGAACTTCTCGAGGTCGTTTACCACAGCACTGCCAAAGAAGGTGCTGCCATCCTCCAGCGTAGGTTCGTAAACAATAACCTTCGCACCCTTGGCCTTAATGCGCTTCATTACGCCTTGAATACTGCTCTGGCGGAAGTTGTCGGAGTTGGATTTCATGGTCAGGCGGTATACGCCGATTACAGGCTCTTTGCCTTCCTTCTGTGCATCATATTCAGCATTTGCTTCATAGCCACCGGCAATTTCCAGCACACGCTCAGCGATGAAGTCTTTACGCGTTCTGTTGCTTTCAACAATTGCTTCGATGATGTTTTCCGGTACGTCTGCATAGTTCGCCAGCAGCTGCTTGGTGTCCTTAGGCAGGCAGTAACCGCCATAACCAAAGCTGGGGTTATTGTAATGGCTGCCAATACGCGGATCAAGGCAAACGCCGTTGATAATCTGCTGGGTGTCCAGTCCCTTCATTTCTGCATATGTATCAAGCTCGTTGAAGTAGGATACGCGCAGTGCCAGATAAGTGTTGCTGAACAGCTTAACAGCCTCTGCTTCAGTGAAGCCCATGAATAAGGTGTCAATGTTCTCTTTAATTGCGCCCTCCTGCAGCAGGCCGGCAAAGGTATGCGCAGCCTTCACCAGGCGTTCATCCTCCAGGTCGGTGCCCACGATAATGCGGCTCGGATACAGGTTATCGTACAGTGCTTTGCTTTCACGCAAGAATTCCGGGCTGAAGATGATGTTCTTGCTGCCAGTTTTCTCGCGGATGCTCTTGGTGTAGCCAACGGGAATGGTGGATTTGATTACCATAATCGCATTGGGGTTGTACTGCATAACCAGCTTGATTACTGTTTCTACAGCGCTGGTGTCGAAAAAGTTCTTTTTGCTGTCGTAGTTAGTCGGTGCAGCGATAATAACAAATTCTGCGTCCTTATAAGCCATTTCTGCATCCAGCGTAGCAACAAGGTTGAGGTCCTTTTCAGCCAGATATTTCTCAATGTAATCGTCCTGAATCGGGGATTTTTTGTTGTTGATCAGTTCAACCTTCTCCGGGATAATATCAACGGCCTTTACTTCATTGTGCTGTGCAAGCAGCGTAGCCAGGGAAAGTCCAACGTAACCAGTACCGGCAACGGCAATTTTCATGTTCATCATACTCCTTTATTTATATAATCAGCAGTTATAAAATTTCTTGTACCATTCAGCAAATTTGCGCAGACCTTCGCGCAGCGGCGTGCTCGGTTTAAAGCCAAAGTCGCGCTCCAGCGGCGTGGTGTCAGCATAGGTTACAGGCACATCACCCGGCTGCATGGGTACAAGCTTTTTGTGTGCTTCGAAGTCATAATCAGCAGGCAGTACTCCTGCGCGCAGCAGCTCTTCCTGCAGGATGGTCACAAAGTCCAGCAGATTTTCGGGATGGCTGTTGCCAATGTTATATACCTTATACGGCGGCAGCGGCAGTCCGTCCTCGCCTACCTTACGCTCAGGCGGTGCCTGCATTACGCGCTTTACGCCTTCGACGATATCGTCGACATAGGTAAAATCGCGTTTACAATTGCCATAGTTGAAAATCTCAATCGTCTTGCCAGCCAGCAGCTTGTTCGTAAAGCCAAAGTAGGCCATGTCCGGGCGGCCTGCAGGACCATATACGGTGAAGAAGCGCAGTCCGGTTGAGGGAATGTTGTACAGCTTGCTGTAGGCATGTGCCAGCAGCTCGTTGGATTTTTTGGTGGCAGCGTACAGCGATACAGGGTTATCTACCTTGTCATCAGTGGAATACGGCACTTTTTTGTTGGAGCCGTATACGCTGGAGCTGGAGGCATATACCAGATGTTCTACGCCCTTGGCGCCGTTGTCATAAGAGTGGCGGCAGGCTTCAAGGATGTTGTAGAAGCCAATCAGGTTGCTTTCGATGTAGGCATCCGGGTTGGTGATGGAATAGCGCACGCCTGCCTGTGCTGCCAGGTTTACTACTATTTCGGGCTTGTAGTCGGCAAATATTTTGTCGATGAGTGCTTTGTCAGCCAGGTTGCCTTTGATGAAGGTCCACTGGGAGTCGCTGTGCTCGGCAGCGCTGGCAGCAATCTGCTCCAGACGGTATTCCTTGATGGATACGTCGTAGTAGTCGTTCATGTTGTCCAGACCGATGATTTGCACCGGTGACATAGAGCGCAAAAGCTCCAGAACAAGGTTGCTGCCGATGAAGCCGGCGGCACCGGTTACTAAAATTGTTTGCATGATATACATATCTCCTTACACGAGCATAATAGTATGCTATGTTATATTATACCACTATTTAATAAAATGTTCTTTAATACTTTGTAAAAAATTACCTGTTATTATTAATGATTTGTAATGCAGTTGATATTTATTTTGCGTTTTGCTGTTAATTCAGCAGAAGGTCTTTTTTAGGGATTTCTGGGTTACATATCACTGACGATGTTTCGCTTTATATGCTAATCTCTGCTTACTCTACAATCCTCTTCAGATATTCCAAAAACTTATCCTTCAGGTCCGGTCTGCGCAGCGCATATTCTACCGTTGCTTCCAGATAGCCTTGCTTGTCGCCTACGTCATAACGACGACCAACAAAGTCATAAGCATACATGGCCTGCTCCTTTGCCAACACCTTCAACGCATCAGTAAGCTGAATTTCACCGCCACGTCCAGGTTCCGTATGCTCCAGGATGGAAAATATCTCCGGCGTGATTACATAACGTCCCAGTACTGCCAAACGGCTGGGTGCTTCTTCGACAGCAGGCTTTTCTACCATGTCATTTACTTTATAGATACGCTCTGCATCTGTTGCTTCGCTTGCTACAATGCCATAAGAGGAAACCTTTTCCTGCGGCACTGTTTGGCAACCAAGCACGCTGGCACCAGTGTTATTATATACATCCATGAGCTGCTTTAAGCAGGGATATTCATCGTTATAAACAACGTCATCACCTAAGAGCACTGCAAAGGGTTCATTTCCTACAAATGACTTGGCGCACAGAATGGCGTGTCCCAGTCCTTTGGGTTCCTTTTGACGGATGTAGTGCAGGTTGATGTTACCAATGTCCCTTACCATCGCCAGCAGGTCGTCCTTGCCGTGCTCACGCAGGTTTTGTTCCAGCTCAGGGCTGTAGTCAAAATGATCTTCGATGGAGCGTTTGTTGTGGCCGGTGATGATTAAGATATCTTCAATGCCGGATGCAAGTGCTTCTTCAATGATGTATTGGATTGTAGGTTTATCTACGATTGGCAGCATTTCCTTGGGGCAGGCTTTTGTTGCTGGCAAAAAGCGGGTGCCTAAGCCTGCAGCAGGGATTACAGCTTTGGTTATTTTTTTCATCTTCAACAGCTCCATTTCTTTTGTGATTACTCTTATATCTATTTTTTATTTAAGCAGTTCTTTGCTGCTTGCAATCAGGTCTTCAGCAATTTGTTCTGCTTGTGCTTTGCTTTCACCAATGGCGTAAATGTAGGTCTTCAATTTGGGTTCTGTACCGGAAGGACGCACAACTACTGAGCAATTATCTTCTAAGGTAAATTGCAACATATTTTCTGCAGGCAGACCGTTAATGCCTCCAGCATAATCAAGCATAGAGATTACTTTTTTGCCTGCAAGCTCCGCCACTCCCTGACGCAGGTTATTCATTATCTGCTGCATTTTTGCCAGACCAGTGCTGCCATCAAATTCGTAGCTACAGGTTAGGTTTATACTATAACCATGCTTTTTATACAGCTCTGCCAGCCTTTGCAGGATGCTGACGCCCTGCGTTGCATAGTAGCTGTACATTTCACATATTAGGAACGCTGCATTTACGCCATCTTTATCACGTACATAAGGTCCGCTAAGATAACCACAGCTTTCTTCAAAGCCAAATATGTAATTGCCTGCCATGCCCTTTTGTTCTAACAGGCCAATTTGCTCACCAATATATTTGAAGCCTGTCAATACGTTGATGGTTCTTACACCATAGCTTTGGGCAATTTGTTCTGCCATTGCTGTTGTTACAACAGTTTTTATCATGACTGCAGCTTCTGGCAGCTGGTGATGCTTACTTCTTTGGCTACAGATGTAATCTAAGAGAAGTACACCTACCTGGTTGCCTGTCAGAATCTGGTATTCATCGTGCTCATCTCTTACGGCGATGCCTACGCGGTCGCAATCCGGATCGGTTGCCAGCAAGAGGTCAGCGTTGTTGGTTCTAGCGTATTCTATGCCTAATTTCAGTGCTTCAGCAAGCTCAGGATTAGGATATTGGCAGGTTGGGAAGTTACCATCCGGTAATTTCTGTTCCGGTACTATTTTGATGTTGGTGTAGCCTGCTTCTGCCAATATTTGGGTAACCGGCTTTAGTCCCGTGCCGTTCAACGGTGTATATACTATTGCAGCGTCCTTTTGCACTTCTTCGCCAAACAATACGGATTGCTGCTTTACTTCTTTTAGGAAGGTGTTGTAGACAGCATCATCTATATAGCTGATTTGTTTGCTGGCAAGTGCGGTTTGGAAGTCTGCTTTTTTGACGTCTTTAAAAATATCAAGCTTATTGATTTCTGCAAGGATGCTGTTGGCTGCTTCTGTAGTTATCTGGCAGCCATCTGCGCCATATACCTTATAGCCATTGTATTTTGCAGGATTGTGCGATGCTGTTATCATGATGCCTGCAGCGGCCTTTAAATAGCGTGTAGCAAAGGATACTGTCGGCACTGGCATCAGCTCAGGCCAGATATGAACCTTGATGCCGTTGGCAGCGAAGACTGTTGCTGTTATTTCAGCAAAGTTGCGGCTGTTGTTTCTGCTGTCATAGCCTATTACGACAGCGGGCTGCGCCTGCCTTTGCTTCAGGTAGTTTGCTACTCCCTGCGATGCTCTGGCAACGATATAGCTGTTCATGCGGTTAGTGCCAGCGCCCATTACACCACGCAATCCGGCGGTGCCAAAGACAAGCTCACAGTAGAAGGCGTCTTCTATTTGTGCTTTGTTATTTTGCATTGCAACAAGCTCTTGATGAAGTTCTTGGTTATCTGCAGTGTGCTGCAGCCAAAGGTTGTATTCTTCGTTTATGTTCAATTGCCTTTCAGCTCCTTTTGGTTTCAAAAAGCGATATTTTATAATATCCTAGCAGGAATCCCGACTAAGCTCGCTCCTTCAATATCACAACTCTTATTTACGACTGCATTAGCTCCTATTCTGCACCCATTAGCAATATTTATATCGCCAAATAACTTTGCTCCAGGTCCGATGTACACATTATCGCCTAATTTGGGAGGTTCGCCACCATTAGCACCCAGATTAACTCCAACATGTATACGTAAATTTTTTCCTATCTTGCATCTTCCGTTGATGATAATAGGTCCAACGTGAGCTATACTCAAGCCTTCATCGCAAACATTTAAGGGAATATGAATACCATACTTGTTCTGCATCAATCTTAGACGTAATAAACAAAAGATGCCTAAAATCTTATTACCTTTGTTATGATGATATTCAGCCATTCTTAAGTTATATACATATCCATATAAAATATCTTTCTCTCTGATTCCTAAAGGAATCCTTATCCCCCGAGGGAAATATATCTTTTTCTCGATATTTAAGCAATATTTGAGTTTTTCTTTAGTGTCTATCATGATACTCTCCCTATAATATCTTTAATTTTCGCAGATTATCTCGGTTTTTCGTAGTTTTTCATGTTATTCAAATCAATTCCTTTATTCGTAGTAGCTGACAAATAAAGGATAAATTATTTGGTATGTTGTTGCAAGGTGTCCCGCTTTTTTCAGGGAAATTCCCTTGCTAATATTAGGTAATTTATTCACTCTTTTTGAGGAATTGGGGACTACAAACTAAAAGTCATGTAGCAATTGTCGTTTCACTGTGGATAAAGCACCGTTTTTGTGTGGCATTTTTATCGTGTAAACGTGGCTACTCATCCGTAATATATATACCCAAGCATATGGAGTTTTTTATTCAATAACTTCAAAATAAAAAGATGCTATTGATTCAAACGTATTACCTTCATCTAAAACTAACGCGATAGCATATTTACCTGGTCCCAAAACTGGTATATCTTCAAAATTAAAGGTAACGTTATTCCGCATTGGAAAACCATCACCTAGAGATTCATCAGAAGCAATATTGACAATAGACCTAATCAATGTAGAATTTTCTAATCCATTGTTTAAACTAATATCTTCCAGTAAAAAGGTTGCATACCTATTATTTTCTTCATTACGCTTAAGCAACTTTAAATGAAGTACTTTATCATAATATTTTTTTTGTTGAAGAGTAACAACGGCAGAAAAGCTTATCATTCCATTAACAATTTTGAATTTATCTTTAATTTCAAATTTAATCATGCCTTTCTCCACCGGAGGAAATAAAACAATATTTCCAGAAACACTTTTAGCTATTTCTTCTAATGTTATATTATTCATTGTTTCTCTATCCTCCTTTTCAAAAGTTCTCCCAAGGTATTGTCACTTTGCCAATCAGCTTTACCTTTATTTCCATAACTCATTTGATTTATATCGTTAGACAAAGAATCAACTTGACTCATAAGTTTAGACTGCCTTTTTATCATTTCATCTTGCTTCTCTATAAGCTTTTTATTATCAGCCTCTTTGTCAGACAATTCCTTGATTAATCGTTCGATTCTACTAATTTGTCCATCAGTTTTATCACTTAACTTCTGTACTAGATCTAAATGATTATCCATTTTTACCTTTGCATCATTACTACCAGCTTCCGCTAGTAATGTCATCATAATAGCTAAAACAGATAAAATAATAGATGTTATGGTGCCAGCAAATGAAATATACTCCAGAATAGGTTTATAATTTCCGAATGCTAACGTGCATATAAAAACAATACAAATAAACATTATTAAAATGCAGCACTTTAAATCATGTTGCTTTAAGCGCTCACAGTAAATCATTTCACATTCTGCTTGTTTTTCATTATGGCTACAATTCTTCGGTATTAATAGTGCAAATAGTATTACCAGCGCACATATAAACACAAATCCAAGTATGTCATTCGTTTTTAGCTCCCTCGTGTAATATGTTTGTAAGCCAAAGTCACCACACCTACAACATAAAATTTGTTCTTTGAAAACTAAATATCGTCTATCGCTAAGGACTCCCTGATGCTTTCCGATACCTTTCGTATTTAAGAAAACAACGTCACTGATATTGTATAAAACCAATCGAACTATAATCTTAAAGGACTGCTTTCCTCAAATACAATCATTGATTTTATGCCCTATTATTTTTCCACTCCAAAAATTTAAGTGTATTTAAATATTTAGGAGCTACTTCCGGCATATGCGGGCCTTTTTCAAGAAAAATATCGTATAATTCATCTTCATTGTCAAAGTCCCAATCGACACAGGATTTGAGTGTTTTAGTACTCTTCTTAAAAGGAATATCTGTATAGTCGGCAATAATATAATTAGCTTTTTCAGTCCTCACATACATCTGTGCTGACGGAGTTAAAATAACACCTATCCAATCAGTACTTTCATGCCACGCAGCAGCTTCATCAATAGCTGGTCCTAACATTATATTATCAGACTCAATAAAATTACCGTAGCTGATTGCTCCGCGTAGCGGAAGTCTCCGATGTAACGCATATTCCAAAATCCATGCGCAAAGTTCTGCATGAAACTCCAACGTTTTTATGGATTCTGTTTCCGAAAGAAAAACAATAGTATCAGATATACTAAGAACCTTAATTTTTATAGCCTTATATCTAACATCTTTCGCCAGTTCTTTTTCATTGTATGCTTTAACAATATCATTAGCATGTTTACGAGTCTCACGCACTAATTCTTTAAGATGGTTTACTGCTTCTTTATTACTCTGCCAAAGTCCTTTCCATCCCAATACATCTAAAAAAGTTACTATGCCTTTTTTAAATTCTGTTTTAGCATTACTTTTTATTTTTGCAATCATTAGATCAATCCTTCAAACACTCCATCTCTAGGGGCATTCTTTTCACATTCACTTATCCACTTGCCTAATTTGTTAATAGCTGATTGAACCTTTGCTTTAGTTAAACCTTCCTCTGCTGCTTTATTCCAAAGCCACTCAAAAAAAATATTTATCTGTTTAGGATAGCAAACACTATCATGCTCTAATATTTCATTTAGACCTGGTTTCATCATCTTGTCACATGAACAACTAGCTGCAACTAATCCTTTAATGTCCCATCCTTTATCCGTTCTAGTGATTTCATATTGATCATAATGTCCCCAACGCTTTGTAAATACCTTCATCGTAAATGTCTTTCCTATAGTTCTATCTTTTGGATCGTCATTAGCATGAACGTTTTCTATAAATGCCAACAAATCCTGTACTGGATGCACATGCTCATAAAATCGCTCATCCTCTGGTGTACACCCTCGGTTTTCAATCATATACTTATGATGCTTGGGCTCATGATCGCTGTCTTTTAAAGACATATGTAATTCATGAGCTTTTTTAGCCATTTCGTCATAAAGTCTACTAGCATCTTCATCAGAAAGTAACTTTTGGTCGCTTTCTATATATTGCCAAATTTGGTTATGGAGAATTTCAAGTTCAGATTTAAGCTTTTTTTGAGAATCTGTTAAATTTAACCTTTTTAGCATAATTATCTCTCCATTCTCTTACACTTTTCTATTAATATATCCTTCTGTCGCATTCTCCCTATGCTTAATAATACAAGGATTACCAAACACAATAGAATGGCTCGGCACATCGCAGTTAACATAACTATTCGGCGCAATCAACACATCATCCCCAATAGTTACCTTACCAACGATAGCAGCGTTTATACCAATCCAAACTTCATTACCGATGACGGGAGCTCCTTGTCTCCCCCCCCGATTTGTTTGTCCAATAAGCACGCCTCGATGAATATTAATGTTCTTACCTAAAATGGCATTAGGATTAATGGTGATGTTATAAGCATGACCTATATATAGTCCTTCACCAATTTGCGTTGTTCTTGGTATTTCAATATGACGAATTTCTTTAAGCAATCTAAAAATCACTTTGTAAAGAAACTGTAATGGAAAAAAGCTGGTGCTCTGAACTTTTCTAAAGTACTTTTGAAAGGCCGGCATATCTGATGCTTTTGGATAGCGCATATAGTCTTGTTCTAATATATTTTTAGCCATTTGTTTCCTCCCCCTTAAATAATTTATCCTATTACAACTCCTCACTGCTTTTCACCCATCAACACTCTAAGCACTTTAATCTTGTAAAGCAGCTTTGTGATAACAGTAGAACCAACGATTGCAAATACAACATTAATAATTGCGTTCATATATGGGTTAACATGACCATTAAACAAAGAAATTGAAAAATAAATAAGCTGCTGATGTAAAAGGAATACTGGCATTGATATTTGTGAAAAATCTTTTATTAATTTATTCTGCTTCCAATCAACACAACCTGCCAGCTTTTGTAAAACAAGAAAAGCCATCACCGCACCTATTAACTGCATAATAACAGTTAGACCGAAACTGCTTATCTTGAAAAGCAAGCCATTAATAGACTTCAAATGGATAACTATTACATACAGCACTATATGAATCGCAACCCATGCAACAACACCTATTCGATTTAATTTATCACTGCCATATTGTCTGATTTTACAGCCCAAAATGAAATATGCAATATAACTGAAGCCAGTCCAGATACAAAACACGTTAGGAGAAAATTTACCGCCAATTACGCCTATCACGATGCCAGCTACGGATACAAATAAGCTAATCATATTGCTTTTATATATCCAGTCGGATAAGCAATATACTATCATAAAAACGTCAAAAAGCATCCATAAAAACCACAGCTGGCTGATAACGTATAATAAGTTGCGCAAATTCAATTCAAAAAGATAGACATAGAGACTA